>Ga0163149_10003333_pt1 | contig 18377 bp, 17 predicted proteins | sample OliLakLV19MP5G1_FD_148604 | JGI IMG/M metagenome (GOLD analysis project Ga0163149, IMG submission 148604) | Freshwater microbial mat bacterial communities from Lake Vanda, McMurdo Dry Valleys, Antarctica - Oligotrophic Lake LV.19.MP5.G1 | ecosystem: Environmental > Aquatic > Freshwater > Lake >...
TCGTGAGATAACGTGCTAGCCCAAAGATGAGACGCATGACGAGGCCGTAGGATCCTGAAGGATCTCCTTTCTCGACGAAATCCCGCTCGGCTTGCTCGATCGTGTCGCTGACTGAGGGCTTCAGCATCGGAGTACCGTTCTTGATGAGAATGCCATCAACAGTCCCGATTTCAAACGCATGCATGAACCTCGTCGAGCGCGGATCGGTTTGGCGGACAATGTTCTCGATTTTGCGCAGGTCCTTTTGTCTGATGGCTTCTTCGATCTGACGTCGCTGAAGCGGATGCAAGGGCTTTTCTTCTGCAAGCGAGGTCGGGAGGAGGGTAAAAGCTGCGCGATACCAGTCTTCCCCGCTTTCGTAGAACGCGACGATCGTGTCGATCAGCTCCCCCTCGACATCCATCGCCTCCTCTAGATGGACAGAGAAGGAAGCGAATGGAAATGGAGCTGCTTGAATGTCGTCTGCAACCTTCGTCGCCTTGAGCATGAGCTGAAGGTCAGCCGGTACGTGATAGATTCTCCGCGAGTGTTTGCACCATCCGAATATGCACCAGAGCGTAGGATCGTTCTGATACAGAGCCTTGGTGAACAGCTCCGGCACAGCCTCTTCGTTGGCCGCACGAAGCAATAGTCCACGTACCGAGCGGATCTCTTCGGAGGTGTAGAAGATATTCTCGCCGAACGCTACGAGCGCCCGCTTGCTCCATTCTAGATTTGGACGCGCTTTGGCAAAGAGATGTGCGGCGTTGCGCAAGAGCATCTGATCTTCCCAGTGACGCAGCGCCTGTTCCAGACGGAGCGTAAAATCATTCTTTATCAATGTACAATCCTCTCAGGGAGCGTGAGGCTCCCATGCAAGTAATTCATAAAAAGTAAACAAAGTCAATGACTGAGTAGAAACAAAACCGCCTGAAAGGGCGGTTTTGTTATGTGCCGCAAATAGGATAACCTAGCATCCTATGCCAACCATCAACCCTTATATCAACTTCAACGGAAATGCCGAGGAAGCATTCACGTTTTATAAGTCAGTCTTTGGCGGAGAGTTTGGAAAGATTATTCGTTTCAAAGACATAGCCAGCGCTGAATTTCCTGTAGACGAGAAAGAGGCAAATAAAATCATGCGTATTGTTTTGCCTATTGGTCAAAATATGCTGATCGCTAATGATGTTCCAGAAATGATGGGACCAGTCAACGAAAATGAAAACCGATCTAAAATAGCTATCACTGCAGAAAGTCGTGAAGAAGCCGAGAAAATATTTAACGGCCTTTCGGAAGGCGGAACGGTTGAAATGCCCATCGCCCAAAGTCCATGGGGTTCACACTTTGCAATGTTTAGAGACAAATTTGGTATTGAGTGGACGGTTGAATTTGATCAATAAATTCAGAAAAAACGTAGCGCGTTATTTTACGATAATCCACATGATAAAATATCGTATTTACACGATGAGCTCGCCAAAGACAAACCCATGGAAAATATTTCACGAAAACCTGCAATAACTTCATGATAGGCATATCGTATGAAAATAAAATACATCATAGGTCTACTGGTTGCTGTTCTCATTGTTGGTATTGCCTACATATTGATCTCCCCTCTTTTTATAACTGTTCATATGGACGAGGTCGCTCCTGTCAGCAGCTCGGAAGAGGCCACAACAGTTAATCAAAGCGATGTGATCGGTTCTCCGGGTCACCCAGCTAGCGGAACAGCGAGACTCATCAAGACGGATGAAAAGAATTTGTCAGTCTAGGCAGAGTAAAAGCAACAGAAGGGAACGTTAACTATGAAATCCCATACGATATCGACCCAGCGGAATATCCTTACGTATTAACTTGGTGTAAGACATTCGGGGTACTTTTCAACCACGCAAAAATAAATTTGGATCATTTCCAGGTTCTCTTATCTTAGTGTATAATGTATCTAAGATAGATAAGCTTATTAATCAATTTCATATAACGTCTTTATGGCTATTATCCTTTGGGTAATTTTTGGAGGTATCGTTGGTTGGATCGCGTCCATGATTATGAAGACAGATGCGCAACAAGGCATGCTTCTGAATATCGTGGTAGGTATAATCGGCGCCGTTGTAGGTGGCTGGTTAATGTCATTCTTTGGCAAATCTGGTATCACCGGCTTCAACATTTACAGCTTTATTGTAGCAATCATCGGTTCCATCGTCTTCATCGGCATCCTCAAGCTCATTCGTGGCTAATCATCACGAAGAACAAAAACCACCCTTTCGGGTGGTTTTTGTAAGCGTCTAACTCGGCATCTAACAAACATATGAATAGCATACGAAAAAAGTTCTAATAGCCGTACTCATCGTGGTTTCTGTACTAATAGCCATCAGAGTAATCTTTGATAAAAAATTTGACGACTTCGATCGTTTTGTCGTTGAGAGAGAAAATTACAAGGATGGTCCTGAGGCATATGATAAAAATCTCAAAGCACTCGGGGAATGGGTTGATAAATATAAACGTGAACACCCAGGGGCCACCGATGCAGACGCATCTGCAGCATTCAACGCGGCCTGGAACAAGTAATGAGTCTCAAGATCTGCTGTCAGAAAAAAACCGCCATTCCAGACGGTTTTTTTCTTAAAAGTCGCAGCACTCAGCCTCCGAGTGAGAATGTCAGTCCTTGAACCCTAGTTGCCCCCGATTTCTTAAGAACGCTTGCGCATTCTTGTAAGGTCGCGCCACTAGCAACAGACATCATCAATCAGTAGGATATTCCCCTTTACCTGCTCGCAAAGACTGATCGCGTCTTTAACACTAAAATTGGAAAGATTAGCCGCTACGGTAGGGAGGGATTTGAATTTCACGGTATGCCGGAAGGAACAGTCATGACAATCGCTTTTAAGTTGCAAGGTCAGGATTTTCTTGCGCTGAATGGTGGACCTGTCTTTAAATTTAATGAATCTGTCTCTTTTATTGTCGATTGTGAATTACAAGATGAGGTTGGTTCCGTGAGTTTAAAACTGAACATTGGGTTTTAAAGATACTGCTTTCCACTAAGGATTTTGAATATAAAAAATAAATAAAATAAATAACTTTAAATAATCTTTAATATTTTTGACTTGCACCAATTCCCTCTGTATAGCTCGGCGGCTCAATCTCGAGCGGCAAAAAAGGACGATAGTCATGTACTCTCTGTCAAACGAGGGTGTTCTCAGTGCGCTTCTCTTTGCGTTGATGTACTCTGCCTGTGTTGCGGAGGATGTCTCTGCTGTGGAGCTCACAATGTCTCCATCCGAAGCATTCTGCGCTTCGACGAAGCGCAGAATGAGGAGCTTGCACATCACTTCCTTCTCTCTGAGCTGACGATCGAGGAGCGAGCTGCATTGGTTGACGCTAGGGAGAACGGTTGTGCCTCGACTCGGTCAGAAGCCTTTTCCGACGGCATCGGCGTTAGAACGGAGGCGATTTCCGGTACTTGGGTTGCTATTCCGATCCCTGAGGGGACCACGAGCGGCAACCTTGCGAATTCGGTATTCACGGACTCGGGATCATCTTCATGGATGTGCAACTCGGGCTCACCAGAAAGCCCTACGGACTTCGTCGTCCAATTCCATTTCCAAGGAGCCTACTTCAATAGGAATTCACTTGAACTCCAAGGACAGAATTGGTGGGGCAGCTGCTACCTCGGGTCGAGCAACGCTTCGCGTGTGTACGATGATGACGATGTACGTACGTGCATCGGTTACTGGACGACTATCTTGTGCGGAGGGACTCCACCCATCACATCCGACATCGCTATCGGACTGTAGAAGTCCATTAGTGTATCTTTACAAGGTTAATGAGAGGCGATTTTTTTAGAAAAAAAATAGCTAGTGTGCCTATCGTGCCACTAATTACTATCATGCATATCAATGCATTGGAGTCAGTAATATCATTGTAAGCAAGCTCTTTTGAGAGAGGGATCAACATGAGTAGCCCGATAGAGCATAGCATGACGCCAGCCAAGAATAAGAGTTTATGGAGGGAGATTCGAACCCCATCAGTTCTAGGATTATTTAACATAGTCTTTATTTACATATAGCACATCATCGTAAAGTCTTAGAATAGAATACTTTATCTATTTCTTATCCTCCAAGCGCAAAAGCAAATCCTTCGACCCTCTTAATGTTTGTTGCTCTCAATATTCTCGCACATTCCCCCATTGTTGCTCCGCTGGTCACGACATCATCCACCAAGAGAATATTTCCTTTTACAGATTCCGTAAGCTGTATCGCTCCCAAGATATTTCCTTTACGCATTTCTTGTTCAGGAAGATTAGCATTAGCCTCTGTCTTTCTAATGCGTTCCAAAGCTCCAACGATAGTCGCATTGGGCAATAACAAGTCTCGTACAATCCTTGCCAAAAATTTTGTATGGTCAAACCCGCGCTCCAAAATATGTCGCGCATCCGTCGGCGTCGCCACAATCGTCCAAGCGCCTTCAAAGTGAAGATTTGAGCTCTCACCCCACTTTTCTAATAATCCTTTCAAGATCGGTTCCAAACAGCTCGCAGAATCGTATTTATAACTCGTCAGTAATGCGCGCAATACCGGATTTGCATAGGATCCAAGAGCATACATTTGATCAACACCCATTATCGACGGAGCCGTAACATCAAAATCGATTGACTCAAAACATTTCTCACATAACCAGAAACCGCTTGCTCTGCAAGAGACGCAAGCGGGTGGGAATAACGCATCAAGAGCGTTATTCGATATCTTGAATAGATTGTTCTGAAACAACCCAAACATTGTTGTTTTTCTTGAATGTGAGATCGATACGCACCTGCTTAACCTCATTGGCTCTTCCAAACGCTTCGATTGTCGACTGCGCCTGAATGGAGACTGAGGCTTGTACTGCCGACAGAATCGGTGGCGGGCTGTTTAGTGTCGCAGAGAGCGCATTCATAGTCATACCCCAAGGGCTGCCAAAAGCAGGATGCTCATTGCGTAGGGTGAGTCTTCTCGTCTCAAGAGCTTCTACAAAAGATTGGTCTACAGATGCCTGAATCACGCGTAGAGCATCAAAACCGTCGGCATTGGAATAGGTATTCAAACGTGCCGCCATATCGAGCGCTGTACGCTTGAGCGCCTCTTGAGCCTGACGTTCTTGTTCAGCTGGACTATTGCCATCCGTTGCCCCACCCGTCGATGGTTGAGGTAGTGCAGGTGTTGGATTAAATGGCTTCTCCGAGACTTGTTGTCCGGAACCAGGTGGCTGTTGTGTTAGCGATCCAGGAAGGGCTGGACGCAAAATAAACCAGACTACGGCGATAATTCCAGCCAAGGCGGCCAGGACCAGCAAGATGAGCAAAATGCGATTTTTCATAGAAGATAGTGTGATTAGGCTTCAGGATTCTGGGATGCTTCAAATTCCTTTTTAGCTGCTTCAATCTTGAGCAGCTGCTGAGGATTTGTCGTTACGATTTGATCCTCCGTATAAGAAGCAACAATCTGAATAGCTGCATGCTTGGCGCCTGCAAAGAAGATACCCTCACCAACACCCGACTCCAGCAAAAGATACTTCTCTGACTGCGTGAGCAAAAAGGTTCTCGCAATAAGATCAATTGCCGCTGGTGATTGCTTCATGAGCAATTGCATGGAGCTATTTGTTACAATCGCCTGTCCGTAGGGTGAAGTCAAAAAGTCGTTTACGTCCTGAGTGATCGTCGTAATACCAAGATAATACTTACGACAACGTTTAACGAGTGCAAAAATAAATTTAGCTGAGTCTTCCGACTGCATGAGCCACCACGCTTCATCAATGATCAGAATACGCTTCTTACGCTCCGACCTAACTACATTCCAGATGTAGTTGATAATCGTATAAATCGACATCGCACGCAATTCATCTTCAAGATCTCGTACAGAAAAGACAACGAGCTGGTTGTTCATCTGTACCGTAGTTGGAGAATTAAGAAGTCCAGAAAATGTACCCTCTGTAAATTTCTTAAGTTTGACGACAAGCTCCGCTGTTCCTTCCATACCCTCAAGAATGCTTTGGAAGTCCTGCAGAATAGGCACTTCTACGGTAGACAGGTCCGCACCTGGAACAATGTCTTTTTTGGCATAGGTTTCAAGCAAGGCACGGTCCAAGATCGAATCCTCGGTTGTCGTGATCTTACCGAGCATGAGTCGCAACAAGCCCTTGATCGTAATAACGGCGCTTCGAATGATATCTTCGACAGAAGCTGATTCACCAGCCGGTCTTGGCAAATCAAAAGGATTGATTTTAGAGCGCGATGCCAAAGAAATATTGATGTATGTACCACCTACCGCATCAGACAGATGCTTGTATTCCGATTCTGGGTCGATAACGATGACATCAACTCCAAGCATGAGCGACCGAATAATCTCGAGTTTAACGGCATACGACTTACCCGCGCCTGACGTAGCAAAAATAACCGCATTAGCATTCTGCAAGGAGAAGCGATCAAAAATAATCAACGAGTTGTTATGGCGATTTACACCATACAAAATACCGTTATCACTTGTAAGTTCTGCCGAGGTAAACGGAAATGAGGACGCGATCGGCGACGTGCTCATGTTAAATGTGATCTGTAACTCGTCATTACCTAGCGGCAAGGTTGAGTTAAAGCCCTGTTCTGCTTGAAAATACGCTCGGCGCGTATAGATCAACATGGCTCCGAAGGTGCTCTCCACGCTCGACGTCACGCGCTCAAGCTCCTCCTTATCTTTTGAGTAGAAGGTGCAATAAAAAGCAAACTGGAAGAAGTGCTCGATACCCTGCGTCAAATCATCACGCAACTGTTCAATATCTCGCAACGCTGTTTCATTGATCGGATCGCGTGGCTTTCCTGATTCAGCATCAGAAGAGATTTGTGCTTCCAGAACACCTGTCTTTCGTCTCAGCTGTTTAAGAACGATATCCGCTTTGATCGGATAAAAGAACATGGCGATATCCAACTGCGCAGAGAGGTTGATAATCGGTGAAGCCCAACCAACGGTTACATATCGAGGATACGTAACAACAAACAATGTTCTGCAATACACGTCACCCAAACTCACAAAGGAAGGCTCCACGACCATTGACGATGGCGCTACCAAGTCTTTGATAGAAGCAACTCCTCTGCGATAAATACGCTCTTCTTCAAGAGCGATCTTCTCACCCTCCGTTTTTCTTTTCTGCTCTTCTTTGGAAGGACCTTTTTGCAAACCAACACCACCCTTCGTGATAAGCGCAGGGTCAAAAGCAGGTTTTTGGTCTGGTACAAAGGCCATATTATTCTATTTGGAGTTTTGAAATATCAGACATACGTTGCGCTTCAAACAACTGCGGATTGTAAACGGTGTACAGCATTTCAATCAGACTTTGCGTATCAAGCTGTACGGCATTAAGCGACATGCTCGATAATCCCCCTGTAATCTGGCTAACGCGTAAACTCAAATCAAACTTGAGTTTTTGAAAACGATCCTCTGTTAGTTTTCCGACAATGGTCGGTGAGAAAATTTCTGACAGTCTCTGGAAGAATCCTTTCTGCACCGTCCCTTTATCTGTTACTGGATTCAACGGAACAACCACATAAAAACGTTTCTGCATGATGTCACCTAGCTCTACAAGCTGTTTGACGAAATCTTTGTAATCGTGAATTTGCCGTTTTAGCAAATCGCTTTCGATGGTTTTCTCGCTCTCATCGAGCTGATGCATGTAATTATCAATATTCATGCGTCGCGACTGGATCACGACCTGAATGGGATAATCGAGCCCGTTCAAAAACTGCATGTAGGCTTGAACAATAGCGTTCTGTTCATCCGTCGACTTAAGTGAAAAGTTGATACTGGAAACGAGAAGAACGACCCGCAAGGTGCCGTCTTTCATAATAACAATATCGTCGCGAATTTCCGCTACGTCCAGAAATTTCTGGGAAGGGACGCCTGGCTTGGGTCCGGAAAGTTTCTTGCTTTGCATATCAGGACTCATCTTCATCAGGATTGTACACCCCGCCCGTGTTTACCGTTAGGGCCAAATCACGTAAACGTGTGGATTCCGGCCTTGCCTTAGGTGCCGCAACAATAGCTTTGATTTCTGGCGGTTTTACGACGAACTGTTTCAACTCGTTCGTCGTTAATTCCTTATGCCAAACTCGTAACCTTGGACGTACCAATGTTTGCAAGACATTTACAAAGAAAAGATGAAATGGTTGTCCATTGACCTTGAGAAAACCAAATACTCCCGCAAGTCCTACAGTGAGGATGGCTAAAACAATAAAAAGTGGTAATTGAAAAATGCGGTACTCGATAAAAAGTGCAAACGTTGCTCCCAATGAAATTAAAAACTGTCGGACCGTGATCGGACCAAGAATTTTATCCTCGTTATCAATAAACTGCGGTACGACAAATTTTTCAGGCATTTACCAAATTATAGCACAGTAAAGTTAACCCCTCTAAATCTCCCCTTCTGCGAAGGGAGACTTTCCCATTCAGAACCCCTCCTTCGTAGAAGGGAGGGGTAGGGGTGGGTCATAGTTAGAACTGAATCCTTGCATTCAGGGCGATGATCGCTCCTAATTCCTCAGCTGTGGGTAAAGTTGGATCCAATTTACGTTTCTCCTCAACCAACTGAGCCACTGGTTTTGCCGTAGAAAAGCTTTCTGCAACAAGTCGTAGATATTGTTGTTGTAAGGGTGAGGATCTCCAAGCGGTAACACCATCTGTCCATCGTTCAAAAGACTCGCGCTTCAGCGTCTCGAGTTTCTGATAAATTTTTTCCGCAGCTTGATCAGGAGTCTTTGCCTGACGTCGAAATGTTTCGATATCCATCATTTTCAACTCATCGCCGAGGCCAGAAAGCCGTAGAGGTGCGACAACGTCAACCATGGATGGTCTTGAAGGTACTTGCGGCGTCTGATTTTGCGGCATTGGACTGCCCTGCATGACAGCGCGTAATTGCTCGACGGCGCCATCTCCTTTTGCACCGGCGACCTTGTTTTTATACCACTCGGCATGCTCCTCACTCTCACGTTGCTTTCGTTCATCGATCTTTTTTCTCTGATCTTCCTGTGTAGCTTCTATTAATTTCCTTTCCTCCTCCTCGATATTAGAGCGTTGACCCGTGTAGGTCGACTCTATCGCTGCCGCTACTTTATCAGCCACATCAGCCGTCAACCCAACTCCACCGATATGTGTTTCTCTTTCAAGCATGCCGCGAGCCTGCTGTGCATTACGAACATCACGCATTCTGGTTGAGACGACATTCCTGAGTCGCTTTGTCGTGTATTCATCTAGTCCAAGATCTCCGATCTTTTTCATGGCATCGTCAATGGCAGCTTCAAGAATTGGATCATTGTCCTTTCCCTTTGGCATTCCAGCTGTATTCACTTCATCCGAATCACTCGATTTCTTTGTTGCTCCCGCGATTTCTGCTTGCTCGGCATTCTCTTCTTGTTGAAAATTACGATACCATTCCGCATATTTCTGTTCCGACATGACCTGCGTTGATGCCAAGAACGTATCCATCTCACGCACAAACGCTTGCGCTTGCTGTAGAGCAAACCCTAATCCCCCTTCCGATGCAGAGCGTTGCAGAATCTCCAGCATTTGCTCGCTTGTTCTAACGCCGCTGATAAATGAAACCATTGCATCGCGCAGTTTACGCACGACTTCCTCGTTTAGAAGACTCAACTTGGCAAGCGAGGCGATTCTTCTGACAGCCGCACCATAGGAAACGGGTCGCAAAGAAATACGAATAGAGCTTTGGATCTCTCCCATCGGAACTCCGAGCTCGAGTAGTCTCGATTCCACATCCCATGCAACCATATCCGCCAAAGGCAGAATCACATTCAGCAAGACAGCTCTCTCCACATCTTCTGGCTTTCTATCAGAAGCGAGACCCTTAATTTTTACTGTGAACTCTTCCTTGGAAAGCTTCAAAAAGAGAACTTCCCAGACCACGTCCATGATGCGATCCCATGCATCGTTATCGTAAGCGAGTTTTGTTTGAGCCTTATCCTCGTTCGTACCGGAAATACCGCTCATCAAATACTCCTGGACGGCCTCCGGAGAATCTTTAAACCCTTGCAGCCATTCATCGCGATTCATATATTACGGTGCGCGAAGATCACGGTTCGGTCTATATGCATTAAGAATTCTACTGTTGATATTCTTAGTGTTGTCATCAACTTCTTTTGAAATAGCATCGGATAAAGCGACGACCTTCAGTTCTTCAGCTGATAATTTTCTGTTCGCTTGAATCAAGCTATCAGCTCTCTGTTTAGTTGTCACAACAAGATTAGTAAGTGCATTACGAATTTGTGGATGGAGCCGTTCTATGTTTCTGATAAAAGTTGCATCCACCGCACCACTTATAGGGCTAGCTAAGCCTGTGGCAGCAGCAGAAATTAAGGAGATCTGTTTCTTGTCAGGAACACCCTGTTGATCAAGCTGTAACAACGTTTGGCCAGAGAATTTCATGTCAGCATTAGCTTTTTGGGTATCTCCGCTATAAAGCGCAGCCATGCCTGTTGATAGCTCTTTTTCAAGTTCTCCCCCAACGGTGTCAACCATTAACGTATCGGTCGGAGAGGTATCACCTTTTGAAAAAAGATCTGCAACTGACCCGCCGTTGCCAACAAACCCTCTTGCAAGAGCGACCGGATCTCCCACTGGTCCTGCTGCTCCTGACTTACGAAACTCCCTATCCTGCAACAGCTGGCTATTCGCAGCAGCATAATTCTTTGTATGGACACGTGTACCTGACTGTAGTTTGCCTGAAGAATTATCGATCCAACCACCGTTCTTGCCCCTACTAACATCAAATGTTTGAATCATGTCATCTGCGGCATTTTTACGATGCTGCAATGATCCAGCTTCATCTGTCGTCAACCCCGGTGAATTAGTTACAAATAACTCATGGGCATCAAGTCCTTCAATGAGTGCTTTGTTTCCAGACTTCTCTACTGATTCTTTAAGTCGAGTATAGGCGGCTGTATCATCGATCTTTAGTTCGCTCGTTTCAGCATCCTTAACCCAGCCATTCTTCAACATAAAACCAGTAAGAAGATCACCGCTCATCGCGTCTTGCTTGTTAATATCCTTGTACTTTTCCGGATCGGTTGCCAGGTTTTCAATTTCTTTTGCTCGGTCGGCATCAGAGGCCATATACGGATTAACGCGGATGGCTTTCTGTAGATCTTCTATCTTATCTTTATCCCCTAAGCCCTTAGCCAACTGTAGTTGAGCCTGTATGAACTTCTGTTGGTCACTATAAGCATCCTTCTCAGCCAAGACTTTGCTACCATTTCTTGCTTCCTCTGGTGTCTTCCCAGATGCAATGAGTTGGTCAACATACTTGTTTTCATTTTTCTTTGCTTCACGATCACGAATCTTATCCGTACCCAAGATTTCATTTGCTTTCATCGCTCCAGACTTAGCGCCAAGCGTTCTAAAGGCACTCGTACTATTACTAAATGTTCCACCAACAAGCTTTTGGTCCTCGTCTGTACCAAACTTGGCGACATTACCCAAAACTGCTGCTTCTGCAGCTCCTTGTTTCTGTGCTTCCTCACGTCTTAGTGTAAGTCCCTTAGCCAAAGTTCCTCTGAGTGGAGTGCGTACAGAATCTGGTAATGGAATTTTGCCAATTGTTTTCAAACCGAGATCGGAAGCACGTCTTGTGACATCAAGACGTCGATCAACGGCACGCGCCCCAGCTCGTCCTGCGTAACCAGCGGCCAAGAATGGCGCCAATGCTCCTAATCTACCAAGTGAAGTCCCAGCACTCTTGGCTCGCGATGCAAAGTTGGTCAATACTGTGCTTCCAAGCGAGTTCGCTGTCTTCACGGCTTGGTCCAGACCCATCATTAATAAGGTAATACCAACAATGAAAGACGCAATCGATTGCGCATTTCCAATCTCGCTTAAAAAGACTTGCGTGCTACCTTCAACTTGAAAATCCAAAACTTGTGACAGTCCCTCTCCGGCAGATCCTGTGTTTGCCGACTGGACAATTGCCAGTGTTAACCACAGAAAAAACGCAATAATAGGTCCACCGCTCAAAAGACTGCCTAGTCGAGACCAATATTCTCCAGAGATTCCACCAAGACTCTTGGAAAGCCTCGCTGGAAGCGCGGTTACAAAGAATGCGAGCGGAGAAAGGATAAGCGCAATCCAAAGTCCAACAATACGGAAAATAAGAAATCCCGTCATGATAGAAACCACAGAAATCATGATTCCGAGCATGAAAATCGCCAACATGTAGGAAACGATCAGGTTTACACCCGTAGCTGATCCAGCAGGTGCATTCGCAGAAAGTTGCATGATCTCTGTTAAGCCCAGCGCATTTACAAAGTTTCCAGTAGCTGCTGACGCAAACGCATTTACAAAGGTCAACATCACGACCTGTGAAAAATCGATAGCAAGTTGAATGAGTGTCTTAGAAAAGTTGATCAAGACAGCCATCGCCAAAAGTTTTGGTAAAACCTTTGTGTAATGTAGATCACTTCCCGCTTGATCTATTATCGTTGCAAAAGCTGAAACCAAAAGCACGATGATAAAAAACATGTTGCACACGTCTCTTACAATCGGCCAGCCCACTTCAACCGGCGCTGCCCTCGCAAATCCGTTATATTTAGCAAAAGCTAACAGAATCGTAAGAATCAAAGTGACTAATTGCCCGAGCAACTGAACGATCATCCCAAGAACCAGGGTAATACCGCGACACAGAAATCCAAGAAATGGATTTTCACCACAAGCATCGCTCGTGCTCAAGACCTCCTCTCTACGTACTGCTCGTTCTTCACTTGTGCTAGCTAAATCGGTTGCAAAGGTGACTCCGCATTTAGCATCTATTAATCCGCCCAGTTCTCTACAAACACATGCGCCTGCCGTCGCACACGTATCACCGGTATTACAATCCGAATCCTGTGTACAGGCCTCGTTCAAACCAGCGGCATACGTTGTTTTTACGTCCACGGTCAAAAAGAATCCCGAAACGGCAATAAAAACTCCTGCGGCTATAAGCCCTGTCCGACGCAAAGAACCATAAGACATAACTTTGCGTCAGTATAGCACAAGACGATCTAAGAATGCATATAAAAATAACCATCCATCCACAGCTCGTTAGCCGATTGCCCGTAACAAAGAATCGTGCTAGTCTCAAAATTGATTTTTGATGCTACACGACATGTCGTCCGTGAATTTTTTGAACGTAGATCATGACGCCGTTGCCCGTCGCAAAACCCTCGCGCTGGCCGGCGTTTTTACGTTGCTCGTCGCTGTCATCGCATTCATGGGTGCTGCTGCTTCCTATCGTTCTGTAGAGCGCGGGACAAATGTCTTTACGGAGTTTGGCCGTCTTCCAGTTATTGGTGACATACACAATCTCGTCTTTGGCTCATCTCCTGACCTTGGCACATCGCTCAGCGGTCAAAAAGACGATGAGCCCAACTTGATGCGCATTCTCGTGCTTGGTATCGGTGGCGCAGGACATGACGGTTCACTGCTCACAGACACCATCATGCTTACGACGATCGACCTTGATAATAAAAAAGTTGGCATGGTGTCCATCCCTCGTGACACAGCCTATCCGCGTGGCGACGGAACCTTTGAAAAAATCAATTCCGTTCACGCTTGGGAAGAACAGGCGCATCCCGGTGAAGGCGCTGTAAAAACAGCGCGTAAATTCTCAGATTTTTTTGGTATTAATATCGATCATGTCGTCCGAATCGACTTCCGTGGCTTTGCCGCACTTGTCGATGCTCTCGGAGGTGTTGATATCGATGTTCAACGCGGATTTACTGATACCCAGTATCCAACGAGTGACGATTTGTGGCAGACCGTCTCTTTTAAGAAAGGAATGCGCCACATGGACGGTGCTACGGCACTTATCTTTGTCCGATCCCGTCACGGTAACGGAGGTGAAGGCTCTGACTTTGCGCGCGCGGCACGTCAGCAACTCGTCATGCTCGCTGTCCGTGAAAAGCTACTCTCCCTCAATACGCTCGCGGATCCGGGAAAACTTGCAAAGCTGTATCAGGCCGTAACCAATCACTTACAATCTGATCTTTCACCATGGGACGCCATCAAACTCGCACCTCTTATTGAAGATTTTCAGACAGATAAGCTAACCTCGCATGTTTTAAGCGATGCGCCAGACGGTGAGCTCGTTTCCGCAAACTTGAACAATAACTACCTGCTATTTCCACGCGGCAATGACTGGTCACGGATCAAAGGCCTCATTAAAGACCCTTTTGCTTCAGATAAAGAGCGTGAACAAAACGCCACAAATTTGTCTAAGATTGAAGTAAAAAACGGTACTTTGCACACAGGGTTAGCCTTTCAAGTGTCTAATAATCTCAATCTCGGCGGTTTTCAAGCTCAAAACATGGGCAATGCGAATAGACGCAGTTACGCAAGAACACTGTTGCTAGACTTGACAAATGGCCAAAAATCCGATGACCTAGCCAAATTGCGCCGCCAGTTAGACGCAGATATCTCCCTTTCAACGGTTACAACAACCACGGCCGCCGATGGCTCAAAGCACCGAGTCGTCTATGCAGCCGCATCGTCACAAGAGACGATCTACGATGGAGATACGGATTTTCTTGTCATTTTAGGCGAGAGTTCCTACGCGCTGGTATCCAATTCCTATGCGACACAAACAGGGCCGTAACATGCCGCGAGTCGCGCTCGTCGGACGTACAAATGTTGGAAAATCCACCCTTTGGAATCGTTTGACCGAGTCAGGCCGCGCCATCGTTAGTTCAAGCCTCCACACGACCCGAGATCGCAACTACGCCCCCGTCATCTGGAATGGCGCATCTTTTGAATTGGTCGACACGGGTGGAATGGACACAGAGAACGATTCCATCGGGCAAGGCATTCGTAAGCAAGCGGAAAAAGCTATTGAAGATGCTGATATTGTCCTCTTTGTGGTCGATGCCAAGACAGGCATCATGCCGCAGGATATTGAGCTCGCTCATGATGTACGTAAACTTCACAAAAATGTCTGGCTCGTTGTCAACAAGGTCGATACGGTGCGTGACATGTCAGAAGGTCATGCCAAGCACTGGCAGTCCCTTGGTTTTGGTTTACCGCATATTTTAAGTGCTGCAACTTCACTCGGTTCTGGTGATTTGCTCGATGAAATCTTTGTAGAACTTGAACGCATTGGTAAGTCACCAATCATTTTGCCAGACAATCGACCATTGAAGATCGTGCTCGTTGGTCGTCCCAACGTTGGCAAGTCTTCTCTCGTTAACGCGATTCTTGGTGAGGAACGTGTCATCGTATCCCCTATTCCGCACACAACCCGCGAGCCACAAGACACGTATATCAATTATCAGGGTCGCGATATCGTTATTGTCGACACCGCAGGTATGCGCAAACGCTCGCGCATTGAGAAAGGCATCGAGGAAGCTTCGATTGAACGTAATCGCATGTCTGTTGATAATGCTGATGTTGCCCTGCTTGTATTTGATGCAACACAAGATCCAACTTCTCAAGACCGTCACTTGGCCGGAATGCTTGAAGAGTCCAGCAAGGGTTTGATTCTTGTCGCCAATAAGTGGGATTTGGTAGAAAACAAAGAAACAAACACTTCCAGCGAGTATGAAGTATTGATTCGTCAGCTTTTCCCATTCCTCTCATGGGCTCCGATGGTGTTCGTGAGCGCAAAGGAAAATCAACGTGCCGATAAATTGATCGAGATGGCACTTAAGGTTCAGGAAGAGCGTCAGCGCCACATCGATTACAACGCCGTTAACCGCGTTCTCAAGTGGTGTATTCAGAAAATGAAGCCTCTCGCGAGCTACGGACCAAAATCTCCTCGCATCTACGATGTCGCCCAGATCCAGCAAGCTCCGCCAACCTTCCTCGTCACCGTTCACGGCGATAAAGATAACTTGCATCCAAACTGGTTAAAGTTTTTCCAAAAGCGTTTGCGCGAGAAGTTTGCCTTCACCGGAACCGCGATTCGCGTCAAAGTTCGCCACTTGCCGATGGCAAAGACAGAAAAGAAGCGCAACATTCAAGGACCAGGCATGGAAGCCGTTGTCGGAAAAGTTCGCCACAAGAAAAAGTTGGTCAACCAGACCATGCGCCGTCAAAAGCACGGTGGTCGACGTTACTAAGCAAAAATTCCCGCTCCGGCGGGAATTTTGCTACTCTATAATACATGAAACTCATCGTCGGTCTCGGAAATCACAGCAAGAAATACGATGGAACCCGCCACAACATTGGCTGGGACGCTGTTACGATGCTCGCTAAGCTTCTCAATGCTTCTGATTTCTCCAAAAAAACATCATTCAAGTCAGAAGTAGCTGAAGCGTCGGTCAACGATGAAAAAGTCCTGGTCGTTCATCCCCTCACCTACATGAATGCTTCAGGAGAAGCCGTCCAAGCATTCAAGAGCTATTTTAAGCTCAAGAATGAAGACATCCTGATCGTTCACGATGAGATGGACTATCCGCCCGGTAAATTTGCTTTCTCGATCGGTTCTGGTCCGGCTGGTCATAATGGCGTTGCATCGATTCAACAGATGCTCGCCACAAAAGAAATCGCACGGCTTCGTATTGGTATCGGTCGTCCAACAACACAAATCGCCAAAGAAGATTATGTACTCGAACACTTTTTAGATTACGAACGTAAGCTCATCAAACCTGTTCTCCAAGATTCTTGTGAGGCAATGCGTGACTGGCTAGATCAAGGCTTGACAAAAACAATGAATACGTGGAACGGAGTAGAGAGTGCTTCCCGATAACATTCAATACATCTCGCGCGATGACCCGCGCTATCCTCCGTTACTGCGGCAAGTTTCTGATCCGCCAAAAGGATTGTATGTGCGTGGAAATCTTCAGGATATTCCATGTATCTCGGTTGTTGGCACGCGACGTTGTACTTCTTATGGTCGACGTGCGACTTCTGAAATTGTCAGCGGACTAGTTGCAACCGGAATGGGAATTGTTTCCGGTATGGCACTTGGTATCGATGGTGAAGCGCACAAAGCTGCACTCATTGCAGGAGGCTACACGATCGCCGTGCTCGGAACTGGAATTGATGAAGCCAGTCTCTATCCGCGCGAGCATATTCGCCTCGCTCATGAGATACTGGATGCAGGCGGCGCGATTGTGAGTGAAAATCCACCGGGTTCTCCATCCTTCAAGTACGCATTCCCAAGACGGAATCGTATTATTGCCGGCTGGTCTCCCGCGACACTCGTGGTAGAAGCAAATGAAAATAGCGGTTCATTGATTACCGCGCGACTCGCGCTCGAGGATAATCGTGAAGTACTCGCTGTACCTGGATCCATCTGGTCCGATGTCTCCATGGGCTGTAACAAGCTTTTATCGCTCGGTGCAAAAGTATGCACAGGGGCACGCGATATACTGGATGCACTCGAGCTTGATCGACCAGAACTCATTTCACAAGTTCGTGCTAATTTACCGTTAACAGCAGAAGAGAGTACGCTACTCGGTCTGATAAGCGGTCAAATGCACGTCGACGACCTCGCTCTTAATTCCGGATTACCCTCCTCACATGTCAGCGCTCACCTCTCCCTTTTGGAGATGAAGGGATATGTGGCTCAACTTGGCGGACAAATGTGGTCGCGGACGGCTAGCCGTTTGCCCAAATGACAGTTCTCCTATATATCTATCAGCTATCGAATTATGCATCTCGTCATTGTAGAGTCGCCAACAAAAGCCAAGACCATCAGAAAGTTCTTGGGTAAAGACTATGAGGTTATCGCCTCCATGGGTCATGTTCGCGATCTTCCATCGTCACAAGACGAAGTTCCGGCTCAGTATAAAAAGACGGAATTTGGTCAGCTCGGTGTAAATGTCGAGAATAACTTTGAACCGCTCTACGTTATCAGTCCTAAAAAGGCAAAGACGGTTGCGGAAATTAAACGGCTTCTGAAAAATGCAGAAGACATCTATTTGGCAACTGACGAAGACCGTGAGGGAGAGAGCATCTCTTGGCATTTGCTTCAGATCTTGAAGCCTAAGTTCCAGTGCATCGCATGGTCTTCCATGAAATCACGAAAGGCGCGATTGATGCCGCGCTTGCTCATCCGCGCAAGATCGATGAAAAATTAGTACATGCTCAAGAAACGCGTCGCATTCTTGATCGTCTTGTCGGTTATTCCGTTTCCCCACTTCTTTGGAAGAAGATTGCGTTTGGACTTTCTGCCGGACGTGTACAGTCCTCTACGTTAAAAGCAATCGTCGATCGCGAGCGTTTGCGCATGGCGTTCCGCAAAGGTGCCTACTGGGACGTTTTGGCAAAGCTAGAAAAAGACAAAACCGATTTTGAAGCCAAGCTTGTTCTTGTCGATGGAAAACGTATCGCTGGTGGCAAAGACTTTGATGAAAATACCGGCGGCTTAAAAGCCGATGCAAAGAATATTTTATTGTTGGATGAAGA
>Ga0163149_10003339_pt1 | contig 18364 bp, 21 predicted proteins | sample OliLakLV19MP5G1_FD_148604 | JGI IMG/M metagenome (GOLD analysis project Ga0163149, IMG submission 148604) | Freshwater microbial mat bacterial communities from Lake Vanda, McMurdo Dry Valleys, Antarctica - Oligotrophic Lake LV.19.MP5.G1 | ecosystem: Environmental > Aquatic > Freshwater > Lake >...
GAGCAGTGTTGCCCCCTCAGCCGCGAACGCCCGCACCGTGGCGGCGCCGATACCGCTGCCGCCCCCGGTGACAAGCACCACCTTGGTGCCCATTTTTGAACTTGCCCTTCCTGCCGCTTGCACGCTGTTGTCGTTCTTTTTGGTCCGCCCTGCCACACGGGCATATGTCCTGGGCTTTTATTGCAATGTTCAATAGTCGGAAATACCACGCTGCATTGCGAACATCACACTGCGCTGCGGGACATTGTTTGCCATTACACTCATGCGATGCAACAACTTGTCCGATAGATGGACGTGACTATGACTTCTGAGGCAGGCTCCTTGAAGCGCGGCGTGGGCCTCCTCAAATTACTGGCCACGGCCGGAGCGCGCGGGCTTGCGCTGACAGAACTGGCCAAACGAGCTGCCGTTCCCCACCCCACGGCGCATCGGGTGCTGGGGCAATTGATTGACGAACGGCTGGTCAACCACGACACCGAGACGCGGCGATACCGGCTGGGGCCGCTGGCTTTCGAGCTGGGAATGGCCAGCTCGACGCTTTACGACATCCGCGACTTGTGCGACGGATCGATGGAGGCGCTCGCCCGCGAGACTGAAGACACCGTCTACTTGGTGGTGCGCAGCGGCTTCGACGCCGTCTGCATGCACCGGCGCGAGGGCGACTTTCCGATCCGAGCGCTTGTATTGGAAGTGGGCAGTCGCCGGCCGCTGGGCGTGGGTGCGGGCGGGCTCGCGGTGCTGGCCGCCATCGACCCAACCGAGCGCGAGGAAATCATCGAACGGGTGGCACCCAAGCTTGGCGCCTTCGGCAACCTCGACGAAGCCGGGCTACGCGAGGCCTGCGATAAAACTCGTGCGGCCGGGCACTCGCTAATCCAGAACCGGGTGAGCCTGGGCATCACCGCCGTGGGTGTGCATTTCCGCAACCCCATCGGCCAGCCCGTAGGGGCATTAAGCGTAGCGGCACTGACGCAGCGCATGACAGCGCGGCGCATCCAGGCCATCACAGAACAATTGCGTGGCGCGCGCACCGATGTGGAACAATGTTTACGGCTTAAGGAAAGCCGCAAGCTGGATCGGCGGAGGTGATCTTTAGTTCTTGGCTCAGCCCAAGTCAATTTGTTTTTCGGTAAGTCGAATAGTTAGCTGAATGCAACCCTCGTTCATCCACCAGGGAACGATGCGGTAGGTGCGCATACCACTCGAATGGAAGGGACAGGTCTCCGCGATCGCACTCGCATTCTCCTGGGAGTCGGCGCGTAATATGAACATGCCGTCTCCGTTCCAGTAAGCGGGATCCTTGTTGTCGCGAAACGGGCCTGCGGCAAATGCGATTCCCTTTTGCTCCAAACCCGCGATCCAGGCAAGATGCTCTTTCATCTTCGGCTTGAGGTCCGCCATAGGGTCACCTTCGCGCTTTGTGCGACTGGTAAAGCAAACATAGAACTGGCGGCGGGCGAGGCGACTGCGCAACTCCAGCTCTGCTGGATCGTCTGTGAGGATGTCTTGGGTTTTAGTCATAAGCTAGTCTCTCTTTATAGTCAATGCGACTTAACGATTTGAAAGTTGACGGGATACGTTGGCGCTCATGGATGGACGATCCGGTTCAGCGGGCCGATGTCAGTATGGCAGTAGCCCACCATGCGGCCCAGGATGCGCCGGTGGATGACCATGCCCGCGGCCTCGTGGAGGGACAGGTAGTCAGCGCTACTTCCATGGCCGCGAGGTTGTCATGGGCGATCCGCCGCGTAATGCCCACAACAACCCGCGTGCCTCGCGCAGCGAAGGCGCGGACGCTGGCGGCGCCGATGCCACTACTACCACCTGTGACCAGGGCCACCGTGACTTCCCGTGCTTGAGTCATGTTGTCATGCAAGTTCGTACACTTTCACTATAGACGTCACCAGTGCCCCTGTCCTCCAGTTTGTCCATTAATCGGACATAAGTTTGAGTAGCTGTGAAAGAAGTGATCAAATGTGTAAATCGCCCCGCGGTTTGAGGAGGCTCCGATACTTCAGCGAATGGAGCCATGAGCAAATCAAATCGGTTTTTCTTCGAAGTACACGAACCTGCTGGCCGGACGGTGCAAAACACCGTGACCAATACCTTCGTTATGGGCGGCGATTGAATCGATTGCGCCGAAGATTGGCTGCGTGCCGCAAACATTGCATGAATGGGTGCGCAAACATGAGATCAACACCGGTCAGCGTGACGCACGACATCACCAAGTCGGAACGGGATCGCATCAAGGCGCTGGAACGCGAAGGCAAGAACTTGCGCCGTCTGGATACCGACGGCGCGCATCCGAACAACGCTAACCGGGACGATTCGGTTCGAAATTGAAAAAACACATACGTGCAATTGGATTTATCCATTTGACCCCCAATGCTTGGGGTTTTTAGTATGCGGAATCAGCGAATTTTTTTGGCGAATCTTACTCACCGTGTCATATGCCCTCCATTGAAGCGAATTGATACGGAATCGATCAAATTCACTGAACGACAACGAGATAATTCAAGGAGAAAAGTTGACATGCATCTGGGAAAACTCTTTTCTGGACTGATAGTTGCCCTCTCCGCCTTTGGCGTATCGGAGGCCCAGGTTTGGCAACCCGCCAAACCAATAAAGATCATTGTTACGGTCCCGCCGGGATCGAGCACGGACATCCTCGCGCGCTTGCTGGCAGAACGACTTCCCGGCAGCTTGGGCCAATCCGTCGTTGTGGAAAATCGCCCCGGCGCGAGCGGAATCATCGGTGCTACGGCTGTGGCCCGCTCTGTGCCCGATGGCACGACGCTTGGGGTTGCCCCCAGCACGCTTTTTATCGCGCCTCATGTTCTTCCTAAAGATGCTACCAGCGGACTTAACGTTTTACGCGACCTCGTACCAGTCGTGCGTTTGGCGTCTACCCCCTTACTGATACTGGTTCATCCCTCGATCGAGGTCAAGACACCGGCAGAGCTCATTGCGTATCTGAAGCGGAATCCGGGAAGCGGATACGCGACATCCGGGAACGGTTCTCCGATGCACATCGCTGGTGAGATGTTCAAGAAAGCGACGGGCACCGACATGACGCATATCCCTTACAAAGGCGTGATGCCGGCGGTAATGGATACGGTCGCAGGTCAGGTGAAAATCACGTTTACCGCCCTCGGCGGTATTGGGTCATTCATTTCAACCGGAAAGCTGGTGCCGATAGCCGTAATCGAAGACAAGCGCACAGACTTGCTCCCGAATATTCCAACCCTCAGAGAGTCTGGAATTCGCGACGTTGAAGTGAGTGTTTCATTTCCTCTGTTAGTGCCTGCGGGCACGCCGCCACACATTGTCCAGCGCTTAAATCAAGAGGTAAATGCGATCTTGCGCTCTCCGGAACTCCGAGACCGATTGAGGAATGCGGGCGTGGAGGCGGCTGGAGGGTCAAGTGATGAGGCTGCTCGGGATGTGCGCGACGAATTTCTTCGATACGGAAAAATCGTCGCCGAATTCGGGATTAAAGGGGAATAGGCCGGCCTCGAATTGGGTGCGGACGGGGGCGGTGCAAGGGGCTTTGAGCACTGTCAGCCTTGAAGGCGCTCAAACCAAGCGCATGCTCGTGTTCATCTTCAAGAGCATGGCTCATGCGCAGCACTGGTGCAACTCGCCCGATTATTCGGCTCTGCGGCCCCATCGGCAGCACTCTGGCGAAACGCGAAACTTCGTCGTTGAGGGTTTTCTAGACAAGCTTCCAGACTAGCGAGCCGGCGCCTTCTTGCGCCTGTCAAGTGGGTACGACACCCATCCGAATGTCGTCAGACCGGATGGTGGGTTGTTACTCCTATTTTCTTCCCCGCTCTTTTGTCATGAGTAACTCCAAATAAGCAACGCTGCTTTCCTTCGCGCGATAACTCTCGCCTAGAATATTTCTTATCCATTGATTGCCGGAATCGCGATGAACACGGCCATGCCATTGCATATTGAGGTCGATTCTTGGAAGTTCGAAAGGCATTGGAACGATCCGGACATTCGCCAATTTCGTCATCGACGCGGCCATTCCAACCGGTGCAGTGAGCACCAAATCGGACGCTGCCACCGTTGAGGCCAGACCACTCGCGTAGGGCACGACCAAGCCCACCTTTCTCGAGATTCCAGTCTGCGCGAACTGGGCGTCCAGCAGTTGGTCCAGAATGGAATGGATCGCAACAGCCGGACGATAACTGACGTGCGTAGCCTCCAAATATTGGCTCTGCGAGAATGTACCGCCAATTTTTGTATGGTCGCCGCTGACCACGCAAACCCACATCTCGGAGAACAGGGATTTTCGGTGGAAGTCCGCGCCAAGATCAGGCAAGAACCCGATCGCCAAATCCAATTCACCGTTGACCATGGCAATTTTCGCGTCGCGCAACGGCATAGCAAGATTCTCGATCGACAGGCCAGGCGCCTGAAGCCGCATGCGCGAAACAAGAGCGGGCATATGCACCAATTGGGCTATATCACTCATCAGCAATTTGAACGCACGCGTTGCTGTCGCAGGATCGAAAGTATGTCCTACTTGGAGCGCACGGCCCAATTGATCAAGGGCATTCCGGATCGGGAGTTCCAGCTCACGCGCATGCGCGGATGGCTCCATACCATTCGGTGTCCGCACGAACAATGGGTCATTGAAAGCGTCGCGCAACCGCTGGAGCGCGTTGCTTGCCGAGGACTGGGAAAGCCCGATTTTCTGACCGGCCAGCGTCACGCTGCGCGTTCGCATCAGCGCGTCAAACAATAAAAGCAGATTCAAGTCCAGAGAAGCCAGGTTCACACTCACTCCATCAACACAGATTGTAGGCGGCACAGAAAAGCATTTTCGACTACACGGCAAATCGATATTTATGATTTCGCTCATGGATATTATCAATTTGCCTGAAATGCACCAGCCTCCTAAGCTTGGCTGGAACCTGCGCGTTCCGACAGTTCGGACAGCGGGCGAGTCTCTGCAAGGACTTTCTGAAGACCCGCAATTCCAAGGTCATCTATTCTGTTGCTCCGGCAAAGAGCCAGAAATTTGCAGCCGAGGACGTAAGTTCACAACAACTTGTCAGGAAAAGTGTATAGCGGACGCGGCGAGGTAAGTGTCGTTAGTCAGTCACAACCCGATATGGAGTTCTTTGAAACATGATGAATACATTTATTTTCAGCGTGAGGCAACTCAAAGCGCTGGCCTTGGCCGCCGTTTCCTTGGTACTGACTGCAAACGCCGATGCACAACCGGCAGCCTACCCCGCGAAGCCGATCAAAATTGTGATCGCGTTTGCGCCGGGAGGAATCGCAGATTCCGTCGGACGCCTCATCAGTCAGAAATTGAGCGACCGGCTCGGACAGCCTGTGGTCGTCGAAAATCATAGCGGGGCCGCAGGCAATATCGGAACCAGACTTGTCGCCAAAGCGGAGCCGGATGGCCATACGCTGCTCGTAAACACGACATCAATGGCGATCAACGTCAGCCTGTACAAAGAGGCCGGTTACAAGATTTCGGATTTCGTTCCTGTTGCGATTGCGGCTTCTACGCCAAATTTATTCGCCACTACGCCTTCCGTCAAGGCGGCGAATCTTCGTGAGTTGGCGCAGCTTTACAAAGGCAAGCAACTGACCTACTCCACTGCTGGAATTGGCAGCTCCTCTCATTTGACTGCGCATTATGTTTTCAACAATCTTTTGGGAATCGATTCTTTGCATGTACCGTTTAAAGGCGGCGCCCCGGCGATCACTGCCGCAGTCGCGGCCCAAGTGGACCTCGTAAGTGTGTCCATGCCGCCGGCTGTTCCGTTTATCAATGCCGGCCGTCTCAAAGGACTTGCGCTTGCCAGTGTTACTCGGGTAGCTGCCCTTCCAAATGTTCCCACGTTTGCGGAGTCCGGGATTCCGGATTTGGAAGATCTCTCTTGGGTGGGAGTCTTTGCGCCAATGAAGACCAGCAGCGATATCGTTGAGCGGCTCAATTCTGAAATAAACGCAATCCTGCGGCTCAATGATGTCCGTGAAAAGTTGCAGGCCTCTGGATTTGAGCCAGTCGGAGGGTCGACGCGGGATGTGACCGACTATGTCGGCAAAGAAGTAGCGAAATGGACAAGGATTGTCAAGGCTACCGGAGTAACAGTGGGTGATTGAGTATCACGGGCCGTCGGACTGAACACATAACCTCAGGGGCGAGATCGTAGTGAATGAAATTATGCAAATTGATTCCAACCAGCAGACTAAAGAGCCCAGTTCGAAGCCATCTTGTGTCCAGTCATTTCTGCCGCAACATCGCGATTTATATTATGGCGGCACCTGGCAGAAACCCCAAGGCGGCTATCTTGATACCTGGAACCCGGCGACAGGTGAGTCGCTCGGACTTTGCGCCGAAGCAAACTCGGCGGACGTCAATTCCGCAGTCGAGGCGGCCAAGCAAGCCTTCACTGCATGGAGCCAAATGAAACCGTCAGCCAGGGCAGTATTGATGCGGAAAGTGTGCGCAGTGCTTCGAGAGAACGCAACAAGTCTGGCAATGCTGGACGCTGCAAACTGCGGCAACCCGGTTGCGGAGATGACTCGCGACGTGCTGAACGCGGCGAATCAATGGGAGTTTTTCGCGGGCCTGGTCACCGAGTTGAAAGGCGAGACCATTCCCATGGGTGAAGGTATCGTCAACATGTCAGTACGTGAACCCTTCGGTGTGGTTGGTCGAATCGTTGCGTATAACCATCCGTTGATGTTTACTGCCGCCAAAGCTGCCGCGCCATTGGCGGCGGGCAATACCGTGATCATGAAGCCGCCTCACCAGGCACCGCTGTCGGCCTATCGGCTGATGGAGCTGATTGAAGGCATTTTGCCTGCGGGAGTCCTGAGCATTTTGAGCGGCGGTACCGAGTGTGGGCAAGCGCTGGTCGCACATCCTGACATTCCCTGCGTCTCCTTGATTGGCAGCGTACCGACTGGCCGTTCAGTAGCCAGGGGCGCTGCGGAACACTTGAAGCACGTCACGCTGGAACTGGGTGGAAAAAACGCGTGCATCATCTATCCGGACGCGGACATGGAACGCGCAATCAAAGGAGCGATCGCCGGCATGAACTTCACGTGGTGTGGGCAGTCATGCGGTTCTACTTCGCGCTTGTTCGTGCATGAGTCCATTCACGACGCAGTTGTTTCCGGCATCCTCGCGGGAATCAGCCACTTCAAACCGGGAATTCCCACAGATCAGGCAACCACCATGGGTGCGATTATTTCCCGTTCGCAGCTCGATAAGATCAAAGGCTATATCGCGCTCGGACTTAAGGAAGGTGCGAAGCTGGTCTACGGCGGCAATGTGCCGGCAGACCCCGTGTTGCAGCACGGGTTTTTCATCGAGCCGACCGTGTTCACTGATGTCAGCCAAGACATGCGGTTCGCCAGTGAAGAAATCTTCGGCCCCGTACTGTCCGTGATCAGGTGGAACGACGAAACGGCCATGCTTGAGCAAGTTAACCGAGTTGAATACGGGCTGACGGCGGCCATCTTTACCAGGGATCTCGCTAACGCGCACCGTGCCGCAGCCAAGGTGCAATCGGGATTTATCTGGGTCAACAGCGCCGGGCCACACTTTCTTGGCACCGGTTACGGAGGCTACAAACAATCCGGGATTGGTCGTGAGGAATCGATCGAGGAACTACTCGCGTTTACTCAGAGCAAGAACATCAACATCACGCTTTGACACGTCAATTTGAAACAAAAAGTAGACCTCTGAAGATCGTTGGTGTGTGAGGATCTCAGTGATTTAACGGCTGAAACCCTTGGTGGGAAAGCTTCTCCCACTTCCACACTTCCCGGGCTTGCCGCATCAAATCCTGAAACTCTCCAGCGTCTCCGGCGCGAACAAGTCTTCCGGCTTCACGCGCCGCTTCGACAAGCCCTGCTCATGGTGATAGCGCAAAAACGTCTCCAGCGTTTCGTAATTCGCCTGCAAACCATAGGGCCAGAAGTCGTCACCCATTTCGCGCACCGTCTCTTCGACTTGCGCGTAGAGCCAGGGCAGCATGCCCTTCAACGCCGCCGTCTCGCGCAAGCTTTCGTAAGTACGGCGCTGTGATTCGGTGAATGCCTTCATCAGACATTGCGCAATCCAGCGGTTCGCTTCGTACACATCGCGACGCATCGCAACGGTGTGCATGATCGGGAAGCGTTTGGTCTCGCGCCAGTAGGCGCGCTCGACCTCGCCGTAATTTTCGAACAAGCGCTTCACCTTGCCGTCACCGCGTAAAAAACTTGAGGGCATGCGCGCGGTATAAAGTGCGTCGATTTCGCCCGCGTGCAGCATCTGCGTCAGCGTTTTGCCCGGGCTGATCGGCACCAGTTTGATGTTGGGCGGCAGATCAAGTTTGAGCTTCTCGTCGCGGTTCGGCTCCTCTTGGCCGCCGGACAGGTAGGTCACGCTATCGACCGGCACGCCGTAATGGTCGGAGAGGATGCCGCGAATCCACACGGCGGCAGTCATCTGGTATTCCGGCACACCGATGCGCTTGCCGATCAAATCCTTCGGCTCCTTGATGCCCGCCGCGGTGTTGATGTAAATGCATGAGTGGCGGAAAATGCGCGACGGAAACGCCGGAATCGCCACAAACGGCCGCTCCGGCTTTTGCATCGACACGGTGTAGGACGACAGCGACATCTCGGAAACATCGAACTCGCGATTGCGCAGCATGCGAAAGAAGGTCTCTTCCACCGGCAAGTTGAGGTAGTTGAGGTCGATGCCATCTGGCTGCACCGAGCCGTCCATCAGGGCGCGGGTGCGGTCGTAGTCCCAGCAAGCGAGGGTGAGTTTTAGTTTTGACATGAATGTTTCGATTGGTTGATGGAACGCGGATGCGGTGCAGGCGCGCGTGAATCGTTCTGACGCGGCGTGTTATTCCGCTGTTGCCTCGGCCGTGCGAATCGCTTTCGCGTTCCGTTCTGCCGCGCACTCCAACAAACGTGCGTATTCAACGGGCCCGCCGCCTAAGCCTTCGATGCCGGCCATACTGAAGGCCTGCACTACGTCGGCTTCCTTGACCAGCTTGGCGATTGCGTCATTGACGCAGGCGACCACGGCGGCTGGGCTCCGCGACGGGGCGAAGATGAGTGAGTGGTGTCAAGCGGCGACGCGGCCGAAGAAGCGTGCGAGATGCGGCACCACCATGTCGATGGTCATCGGGTCCTGGTAGAACTGGATCTGGTTGCGCCCTTCTAGCCAGACCGCCTGTTTGTTTTTCGAGGCGATCTCGTCAAACAGGCGGCGCGGGATCACCGGCCCGGTGGCGGCGCGGTCACTGTGCACCATCAGCACCGGCTGGTTCAGCCGCCTCAGTTGCTCGTCGATGCGGTGACCCCAGATGTCGGCCTCGCTCATGCGCGTGATGCGGTTCTCCCACAACCCCGTATGCGCTGCGAATGGGCCGCGATCGGCCCAGCGGTAGTAGAAGTCGTGGATTGGCTTTGCCGTGAGCAATGCATCGCGGTCGCTCAGGCTGACGATGGGGATGTAGTCCACTTGCCCGTTGCGCAAGAACGCGGCCCTTGACTCCTGCGCCCTGGCGATGCGCAAAGCCACGTTCTCGGGGCCGCCCAGGTAGAGCGCTGCGGTCTCCGGAATGAGGTAGTGACCGGCCACCAAAGACACCGAACGCACGCGCGGCTCATCGGCAGCGGCTTCCACCACCCAGTTGACGCCTTGGCAAACGCCGAGCAAGTGGAGTCGACCCGCATCGACTTGCGCTCGGCCTGCCAGAAATGACACTGCCGCGCGAACGTCTTCCACTTTGGCCTGGCGGCTCTCCCAACGCCGCGGCTCGCCGGCCGATTCGCCGTGGTAGCGCGGATCGAAGATCAGCGCCGCAAAGCCCTCGCGCACCAGGCGTGAGGCGTACTGCAGTGGGGCCTGCTCCTTGACGAATGCCACCGGCCCCGTCACGGTTACGGCCGGCCACGGGCCCTTGCCAGCAGGCACGAAGAGGTTGCCCACCACGTCCAGTCCACCGCTCTTGAAAGTTACGCGTTCGACCGTGTAGGGCCCAGCATCGACGCGCGCGCCGCCGTCCCACGGCTGGGTGGTGAACGCTGCGCCGGATGTGCCCGACAGGTGGGCTGGGGTCGCGGGCGCAGTGCTTTGAGCCGCGGCGGGCCCGACCATGGCGATCGCGCTGGCGCTGGCCATAAACCGGCGCCGTTGTTCCCGTCGTCGGTTGCTGATGCTGGCGTCGGCCTCGAAATCAAGGTGCGCGTTGGCTGGTGTAGTGGGCATCATATCGATTCTCCTGAAGTTGATTACGAAGCTTAATCATCGCCGACGGTCAGCATCCTGTGAAGACACGCATCAGGATGCTGAACATGTCACAAGCGGATGCCGACAACGACCCAGCGAGCTTCGGAACCTGCTGCATGCTCCTTGCGCGTTCGGCTCGGTCTGCTGCGCAACTGCGGAAGATCACGCACGACGTTTACCTCGGGTGTCAGAAGACTCCTCGCGCTTACAGCCATGCCACCACATCGCACCGACCAAATTCTCGCGGTGACGTCGGCTGGCGTGGATCACGCCGGCGATGTGCAGCGGGATCAGCAGACCCAGCGGCCAAGCGAGCAGCGCATGGGCGGCGATCAACCAAGCCTCGCCCCAGAACCGGTCGGTCACGTAGAGGGCGCCGGTCGCGCCAGCGCCAGCGCCCAGCGACAGCACCACCACGACCATCCATGCGCCCAGCGGGTTGTGGTTGAGGTGGCGAGCCTCCCGGCCTTGCCACAGGGCTCGCGCGTAGTTCCAGGTGACCATCGGCGCGCGAACAAAGGCCGAGAAACGGGCTGGCAACGGCCCGACGAGGCCGAGCGCGAGCCGCAAGAGTGCGAGGACCAAAGCGAGGTAACCCGCCAATTCGTGCAGGCGTCCGCCCTCATACGTGACAAGCGCCGCAACCGTGGTCAACGCCAGGCCCGCGTGCAGCAGACGCTGCCACTTTGGCCAAACCCGCACCCAAGCCATCACGGCAATCAGCGCGACCTTGTCGGGACGGGCGCCAGCGTTACCGGATGGAAATAAGCCTCGACACGCTGGCCCTTGTCGTCGATCGCATAGACCTCGTAGCAGCCACCATCTTCTTTGACGCGCCGTACCATCCACCCGCGCTCCGAGAGTTGTTTTTCGAGCTTTGCAATCGGCTGCCAGCTCGACTTGGGGCCGGAGTCGCAAGTGGCCAGGCCGGTGGCTGAGACAACGGTGCAGACCGCAATGGCCATGGCGGCCAGCAAGCCCTGGATTCGATTTTTCATCAGTAAGACTCCTCGGGCGGCACCATGCCGCCATGCAGTATTTGGGTGCCTCTCATCAGGCGGGCCGGTGAACATGCGGCAGCTGCGGCCACGGGCGGTCAAACTGCTGCGCTCGACCAGCAGGCCTTCAACGCCTGCTTCAGTGTGGTGGAGCCGCGCCTGGTCTCGTGCGTGGACTCGAAGGCCACGGTGCCATCGTTGAAGCCATGGAACATTTCGCAGAATGCACGCACAGTGGTTTCGGGGAAGCCCAAGGCCCCGGAAGACCCCGGGCCAGTCGGCCTCGTCTGCGGCCACCACGGCGACTTCCTTGTTCAGCAGCTCGCCAAGCGTCCGCCCAGCGTCTTGCGGTGAATAGTCTTGCGGACCATGCAGATTAATCAGTCGGCGAGTGTCGGAGGTGTCGAGCAAGAGTTGCGCAGCCGTTGAACCGATGTCTCGGGCCGCCACCATCGGCAATGACCGTTCCGGCGGCAGAAACATCGTGGGCAGCACGCCCTGCGCCAACACGGGATGCAACGACCAAGCCCAGTTCTCCATGAAGTTCGCGGCGCGCAGCACGTTCAGCCGGCCGTGCAGTTTGTCCAACTGCTGCTCGAAGTCCCAAGTCGTTGCGATGTTGCCGGTGCCTGCGGGCTGGTGCGCGCCAACCGACGACAGCGCGACGACATGCGTAACGGCGGCGTGGTTCGCCGCATTGATGAGGCTAGTGTGAATCCTTCTGGCCTCGGCGAACATATCGCCAGCCATGTAGTTCGCCGGGTTCATCAGGTAGGCGCCTTCGATGCCAACAAGGGCACGGGCCAGGCCGGCCTTGTCCGTCAGATCGGCGACCACGATTTCGACGCCTCGGGCGCGCCACTCGGCTGACCTATCGTCATCGTTGCGCACGATGAGACGTATTGATGCGCCAGCAGCGAGCAGGGCTTTGGCGACTGCTGAACCCGTCTGCCCCAGAGCCCCGGTGATGGCATACACGGTTGAATTTCCTTTTGTGGTAACAGACCTGCAGCATGGCGGACAGCGTGCATTCTGTGAATACATCGTGCAGAATACCCAACATGCTAAAAACGGATTCTAATCTTGACCCTGCGGGCTTCGACCTAAACCTGCTGCGTTATCTGCGTGCCCTGGTCGACTCGGCCAGCGTCACACGCGCTGGCGTGACGCTGGGTATGAGCCAGCCGGCAGCATCGCGGGCCGTGGCGCGGCTGCGGCGGCAGTTTGCCGACCCCTTACTCGTGCGTACCGGCCGCGGCTATGTGCTCACGCCGCTGGCGGAGCAGTTGGCACCGGGCGTGCGACGAGCCCTTGCGGCAGCCGACGAGGTGCTGGCCGCCGCCATCTTCGATCCCGCAATAGCGCAACGGCGCCTGTGCATCGCCACCACCGACTACGGCATGTCCACCGTGCTGCTGGATTTGCTGCCAAAGTTGCGCACAGCCGCGCCCGGCATCAGACTGCAGGTCGATCCTTGGGGCGACGATACCGTGGCGGCAATGGAACGCGGCGCACTCGACTGCGCCTTGTTTGCTGACGGCCCGCTGCCGCCGGACTTTCACAGCCGCCGCTTGTTCGAAGACGGCTATGTGCTCATTTGCCGGCGTGGCCACCCGCTGCTGGCGCATTCAAGCTCTCCCGCCAGGGGACTGCTCACCGCAGCGGCGGCCTATCCGCAGTTTGCGGCGCGCTACCCTGGGCAACAAGGACTGGTCACAGACGACGTGTATCGACGCCTGAACATGGTGCCCGCGCCGATGGCTGTGGAGGCACCGTACTTTTATGCAGGCGCGCGCGTGGTGCAGAACAGCGACCTCGTGGCCGTACTGCCTGGACGCGTGGCCAGCATCTGGGCCGATGCGGTAGGAGTCGTGACGTTATCTGTCGACATCGCGGCACTGCGTTTCGAGTACCGGGTGATCTGGCATGAACGCGCACACCGCGACCCGGGTGTGAAGTGGCTGCGTGAATTGATCGCGCGCCAGTTTGTGGCGCCCGGCGCGCACATCGCTCCGCAATCCAGGCCTGACATGGACGACGCATCACCATGATCTCATCGCCCCGAACATGCCTATGCCCTTGCGTACCGCACTGTTAAATGTGCCTTGCCTCAGCGGCGCGTTGACGGCATGGCCACCAGCACCGACTCACCATTCTCCGCCGTGCGGTATTCGCCATAGCGTGCTTTCTCATAGACAGTGGCAACGTCCCGAGCATCAAGCGCGAACCGCACTACGCGTTTCGCTTTCTCGTCGCCCTTGGGCATCTTGCGCGTGATCCCGTAGTCGCCCGCATGTAGTCGCCCTGCATCAGCGCAAAACGCGAGAAGTGCCGGGGTGCGTCCCGGTTGAATGCAACGGCAAAGATCAGCGCGGCGCGCAGCGGCGCACCGGCTGCTACCTGGCGTACCGCGACCCTGCACCGGGGTATCGTCAGGACGAAGGTATGCACGTTGCTGTCACCACTCAACTGCGCCCCGTCGCCAGCACCGCTTGCCGCAGCCACTGATGCGCCGCGTCGCGATGCATGCGTTCATGCCACACCATGCGATAGGCAAAACCGGGCGCGCGCGCGCCGAGCGGCAGCACGGTCACGCCGGCCAGCACGGCGAAGCGTTCGGCGACGCGGCGCGGCAACACCATCACCATGTCGGATTCCGCCACGATCAGCGGAGCGATCAAAAAGTAGGGTAGCGCCAGCGCGATGTGATGGGTCGGTGCGCCCAGCTTGGCGAGCACATCGTCGGACCCAAAGGTGCGCCCCGACGGATAGCGCGCCACTACTTGCGAATAGCCCGCTGCCCGCGCAATCAGCGCGGCGCCGCGCAGCGGGCTGCGCGCCAGCGGATGGCCGCGCCGCACGATCAGCGCGTAGCTTTCCTGAAACAAATCACGCGCATGAAAATCCGGCGGCAGCGCATCGTCGGCATACAGGGCGAGGTCGAGATCGCCGCGCTCCAGCCCGGTCAGTGTGTTCTCGTTCCATGGGTCGATGGTGAGCGTGGTATGAGGCGCAGCCGCCGCGAGCGCGGGCGCCAGCGCCACCACCACCGCCAGCGCACCATAGTCGGTGGTGGCGATGCGGAACTCGCGCACCGCGCACGCCGGGTCGAATACGGCCGGCATGAACACCTGCCCGGCGGCAGAAAGTGCGGCATCGACGCGCGCACCCAGCGACTCGGCAAACGGCGTCAGCCGGTAGCCCTTGCTGGTGCGCACCAGCAGCGCATCGCCCAACTGCTTGCGCAGTCGCGCCACCGCGCGGCTGGCGGCCGGTTGCGACAGGCCGAGCAGTTCACCGGTGCGGGTGACGCTGGCGCTGTCGAGCAGCGCACGCAACACCGGCAGCAGATTGAAGTCGGCAGCGAGTGCAGCGGCGGCGGGCCAGGCGGCAACCGTTGGCAGGCTTTTATTCATATCCACTTTGCGCATGTCCAATATCCACTTGAATGCCTTTCGCGCATTGTAGGGCAAGCTCACAATCGCCTCCCGTGCCCCCTGATACTTCAACACATCAGACCGACCCGAGACTCGGCCCCAAGGAGAACCACCATGAACCGCCGCCACTTTCTCGCCACTTCCACCCAAATCGCCGCCGCTGGCAGCGTTCTGGCTGCTGCCCCGGCGATCGCGCAAACCACTGCGCCCGCTGCGGCCGCACCCGCCGCAAAACGCATCGTGTTTGTCATCTCCAACGAAGTCAATCCCGGCCCGGCAGGGTTTCCGGTCGGCTACTGGCTGGCGGAACTGGCGCATCCGTTCTGGGCGTTCCAGCAGCGCGGCTACCAGATCACGCTCGCGTCGCCGAATGGCGGACGGGTGGTACATGACAGCATGAGCGATCCGGAAGGCGGCCGCTTCGGCCCACCGGCCGACTTCCTCTCGGTCGGCTTCAAGCGTTCGCCCCGGCTGCAGCCCTTGCTCGAAGGCACGAAGAAGCTCTCCGAAATCAAGGTAGAAGACTTCGATTCGATCTTCGTCATCGGCGGCCTCGGGCCGATGCTCACCTTCGCGGACAACGCCGAATTGCACAAGCTGTTCGCGGCGTTCTACGAAGCGGGCAAGATCTCCACCACGATTTGCCACGGCTCGGTGATTCTGCTCAAGACGCGGCTGTCGAACGGCAAGCTTCTCGCCGAAGGCAAGCAGTGGACTGGGTTCTGCGATGCCGAGGAGGATATCGTCGACAAGGCCTACAACCAGAAAGTGCAGCCGTTTCGCATCGAAGCCGAAGCGAAGAAGATCCCCAACACGCGCTTTGTGCAAGGTGCGCCTTATCGTCCATTTGCCGTGCGCGATGGCTTGCTGATCAGCGGCCAGCAGGGCTCGTCCGGCGCGCGCACCGCCGAACTGGTGATTCAGGCGCTGGAAGCTTGAACGAATTGTCCACCATGTTCAATTCCCTCACCCGCGCCACCCGCAGCAGCCTCGTAATGGCACTGGTCACGGCCGCTGCAGCGCTTGCCACCGTCAACGCCGTCGCACAAACACCCGCCATCATTCCGGTTGAACAGGAGCCGCGCCACCGCGCCGTGCATGAAGATGCGCAGGTGCGGGTGCTCGAAATCCGCATCCCGGCCGGCGATGAATCGCTGATGCATAACCATATGCACGACGGAGTGCACATCACTGTGCAAGGGGCGCGCATCAGCGAAACCAAACCGGGCGGCTGGTGGGCATCGACCCACGCGGCGTCCGAGCCGGGGCTGACCTACTACTCTGCTCTGAACGGTAAACAGTACGCGCACCAGATCAAGAACATCGACAAGGTGGCAACCCACATCATCGCGCTGGAATTGCTTGGCACGCCACCCGCAACACCCAAGGCGACGGCCGCCCTCAGCTACAGCGAGCGCATTGTCAACAACGAGCGCGTCGAGGTTGGGCGCATCAAGGCGGCGGCCGGCGCACGCATTGAACTGCCGGCATTGCCGCAGCGCACTCTGTTGGTCAGTCTTTCCAGCGGCGCTGCGACTGCCGGCGACACCGCGCTGGCGCTGCTGCCAGGTTCCCTGCACTGGCTCGACTCCGGCCCGGCGCGTGCGCTGACGGCGCCCGCTGGGCAAGCAATGGAACTGATTGCGATCCAGTTCAAATAGCCGGCCATTGATCCAACCACACCCGTTTCCACCATGGAATTTCCATCATGAAATTGAAAAATACTCTCCTCAGCATGGCCATGACCGCGACACTTGCCCTGCCTGCCACCACGCCGGCGCAGACCGTCGACACCGGCGTCCAGGCCAAGACTTTCCTCGACAAGAACCGCAACAACTGGACTTCGGGCATCAACTACTGGAACGTGCCCTATGAGGACGGGCAGATCCTGCACGACCTGATCGTCAAGGGTGGCTTCAAGAACATTCTTGAAATCGGCACCTCGACCGGACACTCCACGGTGTGGCTGGCATGGGCGGCGGCCAAGACCGGCGGCAGAGTGACGACGATTGAAATCGACCAGCGCCGGCACCAGCAGGCGTTGCGCAATATCCGCGAAGCCGGGGTCGAAAAATTTGTCGACGCGCGCTTGGCCAATGCGCACGATCTGGTCAAGCAACTGCCGGGGCCATGGGATTTCGTGTTTCAGGATGCCGACAAGGACTGGTACCTCAACTACTGGCTCGACCTGGAAGCCAAAATCGCCCCAGGCGGCTGCTACACCGCACACAACGTGCTGCGGCCCGATGGGCGCGCGGTGACCCAGTTTTTGGATCGTGCCAAAGCCAACCCGCGCTTTTCCACCCGCTTCGACGATGGTGGCAGTGGCGAAGGCATCTCGATTACTTGCCGAATCCCCTGAGCAAGCATCCGCTTTGCGACATCACTTGACTGGCAAACCGGATTAAACGGCTCACTGGCGCTCGTGTCTCTACGCCACGGGCCGCCAGATTATCCTTCGGTACAAAGCAGCGTGCGCGCGGGCGCCGTGGCGAACGCCTCGACGCGCATGCCGGCCGCCCCCACGCCACGCGACACATCGACTACGTGAATTGAATTGCCGCCTGCATATGAGTTGGTCATGTCGAGTGCCCCGCGCTGTGACGCGCATTGAATTCCGCAACGCATACACTGCGGCGCATTGTGCACGGCACGCTTGACCGCAATCAGCGGTGCACATGCACAAGAGCTGACTAACTGCGTGTGACATGCGCCGACACACAAGCCCATCCGTTCACATGGCGCGACCAAATGTCGGTGTAGCGCCCCGTTCCAGCCGTGCCGTCGGACTTGACGTACGTAGTTCGTCCGTGAATGATCGCCATCGGGCCGAACAGCCTGATCCGAACATCTTCGGCAGCAAATGCATACTCCGCGCAAGGCTGGCCAATCTGGTTGATGAACGTTCCCCGGCCAGACAACGAGCCGTCGGCGTTGCTGTTGAGAAAGTCGTCTGCCAGATACGCTTCAAACCACTCGGTATCCGACTCCCTCACTGAGCGGATGTATTCATCATTGAGCCGGGTCAGTTCGGCCAAGTCATTGGTGTCTGATTCTGTGCTCACGGCGTCATTCATGTTCAGTTATCGCTTCGCAAAGTTGATACGGTTATACAACGGCGATGCAATGAACTTCTACGTCGAACGGGCCGGGGAAGGCGTACACGCACAGGAAGATTCGTGGCGGGGGAAGGGCAAGCGGCTTACTTCACTGCTGTCTCGATCAAATGGCGGCAGGCCGGCCACAAAGACAAAGTCTCAGACAACATCAACGGTTGAATCCGACCCTTCCGGCGTCTTTCCAGGTATGTAGGCAGCGGCTCGACGCCCATCGGTGTTGGCTTCATGTCCTGATTTCCTGTGGATTGCCGAGGAGTCGCTGGACATGATTATCTACACGCGTTATCGTTCATGTTTCATGATGAAATGAAATATGAATGAAGAAAAGGGCATTCCACTGATTGCCAACCTGCTTGCCGATCCGGCGCGCGCCACCATTCTCCAGACGCTGATTGACGGCACGATGCGCCCGGCCGGTGAGCTTGCCTTCGCGGCGAATATTTCGGCGCAGTCGGCGAGCGCGCATCTATCCAGGCTGGTGGCGGGCGGCTTGCTGGCAACCGAGGCGCAGGGGCGGCATCGTTACTTCCG
>Ga0163149_10003344_pt1 | contig 18352 bp, 21 predicted proteins | sample OliLakLV19MP5G1_FD_148604 | JGI IMG/M metagenome (GOLD analysis project Ga0163149, IMG submission 148604) | Freshwater microbial mat bacterial communities from Lake Vanda, McMurdo Dry Valleys, Antarctica - Oligotrophic Lake LV.19.MP5.G1 | ecosystem: Environmental > Aquatic > Freshwater > Lake >...
TAGTATATAGAAGTTGCAAAAACACATCGGATATGTTTACAAAAACAAAATTGTATAAAACATTGAAAAACAATAATCGTGCAAAAGATAATATCTACTCCGGATATTCCGAATCTTGGTTACAAGCCGAGTGTTATAAACAGTTTGTAAATGAATGGCCAGAATACAAAACCCTGTTTAATTCTATTCCAAATGAAGGAATAAGAAGCGTGATAAACGCTAACAGAATGAAAGCAACTGGGTTAACAACGGGGTTTCCAGACACTCAAATAAATCTATTTGGAAAAACCTGCTTTATTGAATTTAAAATACCATCTGGGAAATTATCCCCGGGCCAAATACTAGTAAGATCAAAATTAATGTCGCATGGTTTTGATTACCATATTTGCAGAGATTCGATATCTTTCTGGATAGCGATAATTTTCTCTTTCGAGGAATTAAGTGACGCCCCGATTGGGCCAGGGTATATATTAAATAAATATGTAAACGCAACACATGGATACGATTTTTATAGGTCTTTGCCTTTTATCGGAAACAATGACTACATGATAATAGCCTCGAGATATTCTTCAAAATATTCTTTCGGTGATATCAACCTTAAAGAGGCAAAAAAACAAGTCAACATAATCCTAGACCTACACTAATTTCAGAACCATGATAATGTTAACAAAAAAACAAGTCGAGTACAGACTTAAGCTTTGGATTTGGATAATTGATAACATTCAACCCAACAATACTTACGACTTGATGATCTTTTGTAATAACGATAAGCTAAAAAAACAAATTGTTACAGAACACATAAAATCCATGATGACAGATAGAGTAGACTTTGCAAACGGGTTTGAGCTATTATTTACAGAAGATATGAATGGTATATTAAAAAGGCAGCTATCATTTAAGGAAATAAAAAAAATACAGTCACTGTTTACTTGAAAAAAAATGTTTAAAAACGTTTTTACCTTGCTAAGTTTTGTTATCTTTACAAAAATGAAACGATGAAGAATATTCTTTATGAGGCGGACCAAATAATTAACAACAGATCAGAGGAGGCGGATCGCCAGTATGGCCCTATTGATCACTCGATGGAAAAAGCATCATCGTTGTTTAATATCATGTCTGACTCGCACATCAAGCTAGACGTAAAACACATGTATTATGCAATGATTGCATTAAAGTTAAGCAGAGAGTCCCACAGACACAAAGAGGATAACCTGCTCGACGCATGCGCATACATGGGTGCCCTTAATAACTACCTAGAAAAAACCAAGCAATGAAAAACTACAATACGACAGACCTGGACCCGGAAACATCATTTGAAAGGCATGTTTATCATCGAGACCAATTCGCCCATTATTTAAGGTGGACGCACATATTGCGAGAAACAAAGATTGGAGAAACAACGGTAGATTTTGGTTGTGGGAAAGGAAACCTTTTAGAGGTTCTTTACCGAAATAAATTCAAACAAAAAAAATACATTGGTATTGATATTCGAAAGAAAACAGTTCACCAAGCGGCTGAAAAGTTTGATTTGCCATGGGCCGAATTCTACGTAGATGACCTTGTGAAACCGAAAATCGACTACTCGCTTTTTCAGGCCGACAAAGTCGTGTCATTTGAAGTTATTGAACACGTTGGAAAACAAAACGTGAATAAGTTCCTAATCAATTTTAAGAAATGCGGGAAATTATGCGCGAAATATTACCTGTCCACCCCAAATTTTGACCCAAAAGTGGGGGCGGCTGGAAACCATACCTATGACTCAGGAGACGAAAGAGGAATCGACGTTCAAGAATTCGATCATTTTGAATTACAAGAATACATTTTAAAGCACTTTGATATTGTTCAGAAGTTTGGAACCTTTGCATCAATCAGAGATTACAAACCACTTTTAAACAAAGCCCAAAAAGAAATGTTTGATGCATTGACTAAGTATTACGACTCTAATCTTGTGTCGAACATTTTTGCACCACTTTTTCCAGAACAATCAAGAAACACGCTTTGGGTTCTAAAACAAAAAAATTCAATTTAAACCATGGAAGATACTAAGAAACCATTCAAACCAGTAGCCAACCCATTGGTTCTGGTACAATCGAAGAAACAAGAGCTAGGAAAAGAAGAAAAAACCGCCCTCTTGAAAACAACCGAAAAAGAAACAACGAAAAAACCAAAAGCCGACCCCCCTGATCAGGCTGTTGCGAAAACAACCCCCGTTGCAAAAACAATCCCCGTTGCGAAAAAAGCAACCCCAAAGAAAGTAGAAAAGAAAGATGTAAAGGTTGATAATGTAACCGTGGAAAAAACGTCAAATGAAAAAAAGGGACGTGGAAAACCAAGGGTTACACCAACGGACAAGCGCTATGAATTTACACTAAGAAGCGGCGAAACCCACTGTGGGAATTTCATTCGTGATTATCCATACAAAAACGGGAGGACGTATTTGTACATCATTGCAGACAATGGTAACAAGTATTTAATCAACCCGGAAAAGGCAACAGAAATCAAACCTGCTCCCCCGAAGGATTTTTCAAGCAAATCAAGTAAATAGTCAATACACATGGAAAAAAATTCTATGTTTCGAGATATCTTACTTTGGGCTGCAGAAAAACGAATTCTTTTTGACGGGAATAACATCACCCAAACGGCAAAGCTTGCCGAAGAAGTTGGAGAAATTGCTTCTGCAGTTTTGCGAAACGACAAAGAAAAGATTAAAGATGGAATTGGCGACTGTGTTATTGTTCTCACCTCTCTGGCTTATCTTTCAGGGTTAAGAATAGAGGATTGTATACAACACTCTTACGATGTTGTAAAGAATAGAACCGGTGAAATAGTGGGAACCAATTTTGTCAAATCTGATGATCTTCCATAACGCTCAACAAGCGTTCGAAAGAACATATAAGATAATCAACGAAAGCGGTCAGCGTATTCAAAACACGCTGGCCGTTTTCAATTTTTCTTTTACGATACTAAACCCAAGTGACAATGTAATAAAAACGCCGTGGAGAGGATTTAAAATTGACTACGCGGAGATAGAATGGAATTGGTATTTAAGTGGAAAAAATAGCGTTGAAGACATAAAACTTCATGCTAAAATTTGGGACAAAATGCACGCAGGGGATAATATAGTTAATTCAAACTATGGTTATCAATGGAAAAGAGGAAACCAAATTGACTATGTTATCAACGAATTAAGAAGAGATATAAATTCAAGAAGATGCTTCATTACAATATATGATGCAAAAGAGTCTCATCTTTATTCACACGATACGCCATGCACTTTGAATATTGGGTTTAATGTTATAGCCGGTAAATTAAACATAATAGTCCTAATGAGGTCAAACGATCTTTGGTTTGGATTTTGCAATGACCAATATGCGTTTTCTAAGTTGCAACAACTGGTTGCTAGTGAATTAAATCTAGATATTGGTACTTATTATCATTATTCTTCAAATATGCATTTATATCTTGATTTTTTAAACAGAAATTAGTTGTAGTTTCACTTTCCGAATGGCGTACTAATCGATTTAAAAAAACGACTATTCGTAAGTTATTTTTTATTATTAATATCTACAAGATGTCAATGAGAACCGCTAAGAAAAGGCAGGCCAAGATGATCGAGGCTTTGATGGCAACCAAGGGGCATATTGGTAAGTCATGCAGGCTCGTGGGTATAACAAGAAAAACGCATTATGACTGGCTGCGTTCTGTTCCGGATTATAAAGAGATGTATGACGACGTGGAAGATGATATATTAGACTTCTCAGAAGAAAAGTTGCACGATTTAATTGACGGGGTTTATGTGGAAGAAATAACCCCAGAAGGAGAGAGAAACGTATATAAAGAAAAGCCTTGCAAAACGTGCATTATTTTTAAGTTGAAAACAAAAGGAAAAAAGAGGGGATATGGACAGGAGGAGGAAAACGTCTCAAGGAACATTCCTGTTATTCTTAATATTGTTGCCGCGTCTGCAAAGAAATAATTAAAAAATGGTTGGCGCAATAGAAAGGGACATTGTTGTTAACGATTCATATTTAAATCTATTATACAACAAGAGTTTTTACTTGATACTAAGGGGATCGGCAGGTTCTGGAAAATCTGTATTTGCTAGTCAAAAGGCGTTCATAAGATTATACACAACCCCAAGGCTTCGTGGATACGGGGTAAGAAAAGTTGGGGTAGATATTGAAGGTTCTGTATTTAAAGAATTTAAAGAAAGAATATACGAAAACGGGTCAGAAGACGATTGGACGATTAATAACACAAAACATAGTTTTTATTGTAAAAGAAATGGAAGTGAATTTGTTACTTTCCACATGGAAGACGAAAAAAGAACCAAGAGCATAGTCAAGGCAGATTTTATTTGGGTAGAAGAAATGGACCAACTGACATTTGACGATTGGGACCAACTGGGGTTAAGGCTCCGAGGAAAGCCTGTTGATTATATGCAAATAGTTGGAAGCTTTAATCCAACTGACGAAAAATCTTGGATTAGACCAAGGTTTTTTCCAGAAGAAAAAGAGACAGAGAAAATATTTAATTTAGACCTATCCGAATTAGACCCCAAGACCGGTGATTTAATTGAAATTAAGGCAACTGTTTGTCAATTTGATTTTAACGACAATGAATACCTTTCGCCACAAGACAGAGCTCGGTACGAATTATATAAGTATACTAATCCAAGGAAATATGAAATATACGTTTTAAACAAGTGGGGAAAATCAGACGTTGGATCGCCTTGGTTGTTTAACTTTAACAGAACATTTATAACAAAAGAAAAATTATTTAAAGAAGACAAGCCGTTGATCTTTAGCTTTGATTTTAATTATGACCCCATGATGGTTACGGTTCACCAAATGTGGTTTGATAGAGGACATCACTGGAGGATTATTGACGAGATATCTATGTCCAAGGGTTCCGTCCCCGGCATAATTAAAAAGATACAAGAAAAATACCCAAGTAGATATCTAAGCAATTGCTATGTGACTGGAGACGCAACAGCAGAAAAGAATGACATAAACCAGATAGACAATAGGTCTTCTTGGAAGTTGATAAAGTCATTGTTAAAAATATCAGATAATAGGTTTCATGTTCCGTTGTCTAATCCAAGAGTTTCTGATAATAGGGAGCTTTGCAACTATATTTTTTACGCGCATAAGGATATATTAATAAGCGAAAATTGTAAGATATTTATATATGAGGCAGAGAACACGGAGGCTGATGTTGACAGTGGAATTCCAAAGAAAAACAGAAGCAAACTAGAACAAAGGGCCGACGCATTGGATACGGTTCGTTACGTAATTAATAGGTATCTTTACGACTTCATAGATAAGCCATCTAAATACAGATAACCATGCCATGCACAGCTTGTTTTGATATTTGTAATATTTATAAGGGATTGTCTAGCGTTAATAATATTGGAGTAGTGGACCCAGAATATAATGGGGAAAGTCTCTTGGCGATTGTTACAAATCTTGGGACCAAAAGAACAGAATTTTTTTCTGTTGATGTTGACGAAAATTCAAATGTTCTTTTAGACCTTGTTGATGATTTTTTTGAAGACGGTCAATCATATAATATTTATATACTTGAACCAATTTATGTCGACGGGGAAGACACTGTACCTATAAGGCCGCACGCTTCTGAATCGGCATTCTATGAGTGTTTACTTTTTACAATAAAAACAATATGTTAAAATGGGAATAATAGAAGTTTTGTGCATCGTGTTGTTTACTTCTTTGTTTGTTATTGGTACATACGAGGTAACAAGAAAAGGTGAACCGCTTCACTTTGTTAGGAGATTCCTAGACAGGTTTTTTACTGACAAACAAAATAATCCAAGTATATTTTATTATCCAATACTACATTGTCCAATGTGTATGTCATCTTTATACGGAACTACAATATTTGTTGTATACAAGAATTGGAATTATATTAAATTAATAAACGACAACATTGAATATTTTGTTATAATACCAATTGTGATTTGTTGTTATGGTTTTATCTCAATAGTTTACGACACAATTAGTAAATAACATGAATTTTTTTAATAGACTTTTTGACCTAAAAAATTCGAAGAAAGATTTAGATTTTTCAAAATGCGAATATAGATTTTCAGATTCAAAAAAATTAAAATATTATAGATTCATAGACGAAGCAAATGTGCCGCTCTGTAGAATGAACAAGGCAGACGAATACTTAAGACAAAATAAAAATAAAATATCAAATAGCGACATGCTTTTGTATTTAGAAAATCATGATAAAATAATTTATTCAACAATAAAACAAGAAATAAAACTAAAACAACTGGCTGATCACAATAGATTCTTAAAAGAAAGATTAGAAATTACCGCGCCAAGCGATTTGTTAATGGAATTAGTATGTGTATTTTATATACGAGAAGACGAGGACCCGTATAAGTTTTCTAAAGATATTCACAATCAAAAGATTCAACAACTAATGGTTGACATGGAGGGCAATCTTCATGATTTTTTTTACAGAGCAGGTTTAGCCAGCTTATTACCATCACCAACAGGTTTAATAAAGAACGCAAACGGGTTATTGAAAAATTATCAACAACAGGCAAATTTGTTCAAAGACCGAGAGACAAAACTATCAGAAGCTTTAAGTTAGAAATGTATATATATAACCAACTTCTTGAAAAAGAAAAGGTTATTTTATCAAGGGGGTTAATATCAGAATTATTGTTAATTGATTCAATAAATTCAGATTGGTATTTGTTTTTGTTAGAAAGACACGTTGATGAGATTATTGCAAACAGGAAAAAACCTCCGGTTATAAAGAAAAAATAAAGTTATTAAGCGAACTTGTTTGATTATTTTTGGGAAATGGCAGATGGAGTAGAAGTTCAAGAAATTCTTATCAAGTACGGGCTTAAATTAGACGAGCTTGCTGAAGAAACAAAGGAACTCAAAAAAGAGTTACTTGACCTGAGTGATGCCGGAAAAAAATCCGCAGAAGAGGTTTCTAATGGGTTTGATGATACTTCGAGAAAAGTCAGTGGAACGACAAAGGTTGTAAAGTCGTTTTTTAAGGCTTTCACGGCGGCCCTTACGGTTAGAGAATTAATAAAAATTGGTCAGGTTTTAAATGATATACAAAAAGAGGCTGAAGAAGTTAGGCACGCCTTTAATTCTGCTTTTTCTATAGGTACAATAGAAAAGTTAAGAGAAGCAACGAAAGGGACGGTTAGTGATATTAATTTAATGAAACAAGCCCTGAGGGCTAGAGACCTTAATGTTCCCATTGACACATTTGTAAAAAGTTTAGAGCTAGCAAAAATACAATCTGGTCTTTTAAATAAATCAATCACCGATATATCAGACAGCGTAGTAAATAATCTTGGTAGAAACTCGCCAAGGGCGCTGGAACAACTTGGTATATCTTCCGTTGAATTAAGTCAAAAGGTTCAAGAGCTTGGAGATTATTACGAAGCGGTTGACTTTTTAATAAATGATAGATTGGGCAAAGAGGGGGTTAGCTCGCTAGACTCGCTAGCCGACCGGCAAGAAAGGTTAACGGCAAATTTTGATAATTTAAGGGTAAGGCTATCTGATTTGCTTCTTCCAGTATTTGAGGCGATAACCGATGCCGCCGGAAGAGCGGTAACCGCGGTAGATAACCTTGTAAATTTTGGGTTTAACCCCAGCTCAAGCAGGCTAGCAGACGTCGCTTTTAATACAAAGATGATTACAGAACAAGAGATAAAAGCCTATAAAGATATATTAGAAGAAGGTTCTAGAACCGCTGCCGATGTTGGAGAGGAAGTAAAAAAACGTATAGAAGAAATACAATTTCAATTAAGGCCAGGCAGTCTTTTGAGGTCCCAAGCAGCTGGAGGGCGTGAGGTTGGGGATGATATATTAAATTTTTTTGGCTTAGGTAAAGAAAAATTAGATTTAATAGGAAACGCAAGGGAAGAAATACTTGGTTTGTCGTCAGTATTGTCTGCGTTGAAAACGGTTTTTTTTGAATTAAAACTTGGCGGGGAAACTGAAGACATTTCTAGCATATTTGATATTAATACGGCAAGCGTAAAAGAACTTAACGAGGAGATTGATAGATTAAACCAAATTATATCAGAATCAAACGACAGGGGGATTATAGCCGGCATACAAAATATCCAAACTAATATACAAAATAGATTAGATTTTTTGCTTGGTAAGTTAAAAGAACAAACACTTACCATGCAGGCCGTGGCTGACGAGATATTTAGGAAAACATTTGAATTTTTTGACATAGGCGCAGAGCTAAATAAGATAGGATTATCAACGCAAACGGAGTTACAAAGGTTTAACAAAGCGAGAGCCGAAGAGATAAATAGGTTTAATGAAGAAATAAAATCTGATTTTGAAAAATTAAATCTATTCGGAAGAACAGAAGAAGAACAAAATGACTTCGAGGTATTTGGAATGTCTCTAGATGATTACAGGGATAAACTCCAAACGGCCGCCGATTTATATCGATCTTTTCAAGAGGAAATAAGCAATACAAATTTTGACTTAACCCAAGACGCGTTAAGTACTTTTTCTACTTTGATTGGAACAATATCGGCTGCTTTCTCAGAAATACAGTCTAAAAAAATAGAAAATAGCAACCTAAGCGAGGCGCAAAAACAAAAAGAACTAAAACAAATAGCAGACACGCAAGCAAAGCTTGTGTTATTTGAGAGACTTATATCAATAGCGCAAGTAGGGTTGAACCTTCAGGGTGAATTGTCTTTCCTGGCCCTGGCCACCGCCCCGCTTGGTCCACTCCAGGCCGCGGCCTTGGCTCCCCTTTCTACTGCTGCATACATAAGGGCAGGGTTAAGAGTTTCAACAATTCTTGCTACGTCTATACCCGACGTGGCAGCCGCATTTAAAGATGGGGTTTCATCTTCGCCAAAGGGTAGGTTTTTGGTTGGCGAAGAAGGTCCTGAAATAATCGACCTTCCAAAGGGTTCTACTGTATACAATAATAATGCTGTTAACAAAAATCTAGACTTAATCGATTCGATAAACGACGGAACTGTTGATAATTATATAATGGACAATTATGTTTATCCACTGCTAAAAGAAGCAATGGGTAAAAAAGAACAAAAAGAAGAGTCAATAATATATGATGATTATTTATTAAGGAGAGAAGTAAAAAAGAATAGAACGGTTAGGATTGCCAAGGAATCGATCAGGGAATTAAAGTCTAGCAACGATACCAAAAGATTCAGATGAATTTTAGATTAACACTAGACGGGGCCGAGTTCACGCCCACTGAGTTTGACGAAGGGTCTTTTTCTGGTTCTTGGGAAGATGACGTTTTATTTTCTGTTGTTGGTCCTTCGTCTTATACTTTTTATGGCGATGGATACGAGTACATAAGCCAGGTAAGAACAGATGGTTATTGTAATACAATATACGTTGAAATATACTTGGACGAAACTCTGGTTCACACTGGTTTAATTTTCGTTTCAGAATGTATGTTCGATAGGGTTCAATGCTACGTCAATACCTCGGTGAGCGACGGGGATATACTTGCCATAATTAAAAACAAAGAAAAGCAAGAATATTTTGTTTCTGTAGGGAAAGATTCTAGCAACCAATCTATAGCCCCGGTAGGGGATATATTAATTGATTTTCACGATGTTGTTACGGGGGCCTCGGCGGGCACAAGAAATTGTTATCGTGTTTTTGACTGTTTGGATTTTGTTTTAAGAGCGATAACGGATTCTGATGTATTATTAATTAGTGATTTTTTTGGCGTTGGCGGCGTAAATTACAATTTAGTGTTTGTTACTGTTCAAGAATTAATTTCACCGTCTTATTCTTTAAATCAGTCGCCAAAGCTTAGTTACGAAAAGATATTCGAAGATTTAAATACTTTATATTGCCTAAGGGGTTCTATGGAGGTTATTTTAAATCAAAAATATTTAAGAATAGAACCAAGGCCTTATTTCAGAAAGCAAGGAAATTCTTTTTCCGTAGATGGTTTGACCTCTTTAAAAGAAAATATAGATGCTAGCAAAATATATTCTGTGTTGAATTGCGGCTCAGAAGATTACAGGAATAGCGACACAACGCCAACCACTTCTTATCCAGATGTGAACCTAGTTACTTGGGATAAGCAGGTTTATAATATATCAGGCAAGTGCGTAACAAGGAACTCTTTAGATCTTGTAACGAGAAATTTTATAATTGATTCTAATAGTATTGAGGCCTCTATAAATGGAGACGATTTAGAGCCAACATTTATTGCAATAGTTGAAACAGACGGTGTTTCGTCGATAAAATATGACACAATTGGCGATGGTAAGTTTTATTATAATCAAGGATTAAACAACCAGTCTGTTATTGCGAACTGGAATACAGAGATACATAACACAGTTTTTTCAAATGATGGAAGAATATTTGGAGATTTTGAAGCAAGATTATCAGCTGATTATTCCAATGTAACGCCAGCGCCTGATTATGACGATGTTATTTCCGACCCTGGCGGAGACTACAACCCCGCGGCTTTGACTGGTCAATATACTCTACCGAGTGATGGGTTATATTTGTTTGTTGCTGATTTCTTTATTGAAATAAAATGGGTTGGTATAAATGCTCCACTTATAGTTCTAGAAACAATACTTGTTCCGTCTAATTTATTTGAATACGATCAAAGATTTAAAACGTTTACAAATCCCAATGCTGATTCTTTTCAGGTTTCTACCGTTAAATATGAATTTAGCTATACATTTGCGAGGCAAGACGCGGCAGGGACAGAATATTGGTTAATAAGTTCTTTTAGTGGTATCGATGTAGATTCGATTTTCACATACAAAAAAGAATCCACGTTTAAATCAAGCTTGTTTTTGCTTAGTTCCTCTGTACCGTCTATATTTCAATGTGAAACAGCTATTTGCAAAGATGATTTCTTGTCAATGATAACACAAGTAGATAAAAAAATAACATTAAACGGAGTTACTGGATACCTTAAAAAAATAGATTTTTCACCTTATTCAGAGTCAACAATAGTAATTGATACAAAAACATGATAACGCCAACCGACTCTTCTCCGGTTCCTTTCAGTAACGATCACTACGATAGGTTAAATTGCATAATAAGTGATTATTCTATGCCTTGGTTGGCTTTAAAGGAAATGGTTTTTCAGGTTAAATTTGAAAAGGTTGGCTTTGATATAAAAAGCGGGGCGGCGATTGAATCTATAGAATCTGGAAACACCGACCTCGTTGGGTCTTTTCAGTTAATTGATACTACTGCAAATTTTACTAATCCCCCTATCTCCATCGGCGACCTTGTTGTTAATGCTTCAACAGGTCAATCTTCTTATGTAACCATTGTTTCAACTACAGCCATAACCACAAGCGGTGATATTTTTGGATCTGGCACGCTGGGGGACGAATATAGGATTTATTCAATACAGCTTGTTTTAAATAATATAACTTGGGGGCAGTCTGGTTTTCAATTTAGTCCAGCAGCAGCTGCTGAGAATAGCCTTGTAATAGAAAATTTTTATCCAAATACAACAAATAGATTCGTTGTCGAGGTTGATATTGAAAACTATTCTGGCGGGGCGCTTCAGGTAATGGGCGGTACAGCCCCTGTTTCCTTTTCTATGTTAGGCGAAAGTCCTAACGCCAACAGTAATGGAACTTGGTCATTTTACGGAATTCCCGTAGGATTAGATTTAAAATTAATAGACTTATCTGGCGAGTCTGATTACACTTTGACGGGTTTGCGTATTTATTATGTGGCAAGAGCTGTTCTAGATATATATTCCGGTGAAACACTTGTTGATTCTATATCTCCGTCTTTTAATGCTCACGATAGATCAACCTTTAAGCTAGGAATGGATTATGAACTAGGTTGTTACCAATTTTATTTAAACAACTTTAACGGCTTGGTTGGTAGGATTAATTTTCAAATTCAAAGTGACCCACCGTGGTCAATTGATAATGTAGGAACTGGCTGGGCTTTTGTTGCAAATCAATTGGTCCATACTTCTGGCGGGGCGGTTGGAACAAACAAGGCGGCTTATCTTATCGATGAGAATTTTTTTACTACAACAAAATCATGCAATTATGTTATATTTTTTACTTTAGAACCGTTGGTTGACAAGCCATCTGTTTTTATTCTAACTAATAACGGTGAGATTGATGTATCTGATTACATACCCCCGTCTGCCGGGCCTAGTTACTATATAAACATCAAAGGATATGAAATAACAGGAGTTGAATTTAGATCAACAGAGATTGACAACGTAACAGTTAAGTCTTTTAATATATACAATACATACTACAACAAAGCAGGGGGTTATTTTACTCCATCGGGAAAAGAACTTCTTTCTTCTGATAGAATAGCACCGTTTTTTTGTACTCCCTTTGCAAACATTGACTTGTTAGACGACATGTCGGAATATGTGTTATTAACAGGTGAGATAGTTAATGATTTTATAATAAAAGAAACACTCTCAAGGTGGTTAGATACCGATGAGGTATATAAAGAACAATATTATGTAATTGCTAATTTAAGATTTCCAGATTATCAAGACGATTCGTTTGACTTGTCAAGAAACGACTTCGGGAATAATAAATTGTTGAACTCAGACAGGATAATAATTTATGAATTGCAAGGCAGACCTGTTCCTCAACAGGTCATAGATTGGATAACGTGGGCTATAAGAACAAAAGATTTCAGAATAAATGCTAAGCAATACGTTTCCAATAGCGGTTCTTTGTCCCCCAACTGGGATAGGTTTTCCTCTCTTGGCGGTTTTATTATAGACGTGTTTGAACAAAATAAAATATTAAAAATAGAAAAGTGCTAATATGCAGTACACATTAATAGTTACAAGTTGTAATCGTTTTGATCTTCTAAAACAAACATTACGAACATTCTTTTTTTTCGCAGATGTGTTACCATCAAAAATGGTTATACACGAAGATTCTGGCTTGGCTCTTCCATCTTTTGCAGAGTTGCGTAATTTTGAAATTATTAATGGACCTTCTGGACAAATAGAAGGCATAGATAAATGTATAAAAGCGGTTAATACAGATTTTTTTTTCCACTTGGAAGACGATTGGGTATTTACAAGAAATGGGTTTATAAACGAAAGTCTAAAAGCCCTTGAAGATAAAAACTGTATATGCCATTGGTTGAGAGCAAGAAATGACACAAATGGACACCCAGTTAAAAATGGGAAACTTGTATTAAATCACATGAATATTTGGCATGGTTTTACCTTCAATCCTACCTTGAAAAGAAAAAGTGATTATCCAGACAAAGGGTATTCAAAATTTTCTTCAAACAATAATAGGCCTTGGGAATGCGAGGCGTCACTTGGTTTATATTACAAAAAAAAGGGTATGTATGCTTCTATATCTGAAAGCCCCTACGTGTTACATACCGGGGGCAATAGGCACGTGAATACTTTTTTATGAAATATTGCATAACTACGCGGTCTAGGTCAGAAGATCTTTACGCGCTATCCAGTTCTTTTTTCCCAGATAGTGTATGCAGACATAGGTTTGTAAATTACGATCACTGGAGTGACGCTCTTAGGTACCTAAAAGACATTCAGAACCTAGACTATGATTTTATCATTAACATAGATGAAGATTGCTTCGTCTATGATTGGGAAAGATTAGAATCGTTTATAAAACCAGGGATAACGCTTTCCGGCATGCCCGACTCTTTGGATTTTTGCAGTCACAGAAACAATGCAAAATTTGTACACAACCCGTTCTTTAACATATTTATACCAAGTAGGGTGAGAAAAGTTTTATTAAACTCTGTTGGGTTTATTAAATATGCCTCGACTGGCTTTGTCGTACCTGGCTGCGCATTTCACGAACCTTTTAATTGTTTTTTTTATGGACTAAGAAAAGAACCAAGAATAGATATTCTATGCGAAAATATGAAAGATGGCATAAGTACCAACATAGGTGGATTCGCCTTGCACTCGTGGTACAGCAGGGAATTTGAAGGAAGTCATAGAGATAGAATATTAAATATATACAACGATGCTAACAATATGCGTTCCATATAGAGACAGGGCTGATCATCTCAAAATTTTTGTTCCACAAGTGTTGAGCGTGGTGCCATTCGCAAACATATTGGTAATAGAACAAGAAAAGGGGAAACCGTTTAATAGGGGGAAGCTTTTAAATGTTGGATTTTCTTTAATGGACAAAGAAACAACACATTTTTGCATTCATGATGTTGATATGATTCCTTTTTTTGATTTGTATTTATCGGATAAAAACAAAATATTGCACCTGGCTACAAAAGTTGAGCAATTCAAATATAAAATGCCTTACTATAACTACTTTGGCGGCGTTAATGTTTTTCCTGTAGAGCTTTTTAATATAATAAATGGTTTTTGTAATGAATTTTGGGGGTGGGGATCGGAAGATGACGATCTTCTAAAAAGGTGCGAAAACAACAACCTAGAAATAAAAAGAGTAAATGGAATTTTTAGGAGCTTAAAGCATGAACACGCTTTAAAAAGCGCTATATCAAGAAAAATGCATAGAAAAAACTCACACATTTTTAAAAATCAAACGCATAAAGATAGTGGTTTGAGCAATTGCAATTACACAGTCTTGTCAGAAAACCAAGAACCAACCCACAGGGTTGTTGTTGTTTCTATATAACGTGTTTAAAACATGGTATTTAATTATTTTAAACGCGATATTTATTGAGGTAATTTTGTGTATCTGTGTTTTTGTTGCGGCTTCTTGATTCTGCTAAAATCGAGATAAATTAATCGATCATTTTAAATCATACAAATCATGAGTTATTGTTTTGCTGATTTAGGAGAACACGAGCAGAATCTTTGCGGTGTTCTTCTGAGCGGTGGTAATAATGCTATTGGTATCCTTGAAAAAAGCCATGGCATAATTAATTTTTCAGACAAGGACGAATGGGCCGCAGCCATTCTTGCCAATAAAGCCAAAATTGTTCTAGGCATAAAAGGCAACTTCCCAGCCGGGGCTCCAAAAACGCAACCTAACCCTCAGGGGTGCGGAGCAGAACAAATATTAACAGGGTTCGATTATACGTTCCCATTTATCGATGCCAACGTCAACGACACAAACGACGAATTTTATTCGAAGTTAAATTCAAGAACTTTAAATCTTGTTTGGTTTGAATGTGAAAACAACCAAATCAGAGTCGTTAACAAAAACGTAACCTTCGCCGCAGTCCCCGCAACATTGCCAGAGTCAAACACAGAATACCAAGTTTACTCTGTAACCGCCTCATGGACAGCTTCAAGAGAATGGTATCCTGCAAGATACACGGCTCCAGATGAGATATTTGATGTTGACGAGGAATAATGAGGGGGTTTACTCTCATATCTGTTGGGTCACGTTACTACGGTGAGTGGGCGTATAATATAGCCCGCTCACTTCGTTTTTTTTTACCAGATTGTTTAATACAAGTCATATATGAAAAAGATGCCGTGTCTAAAATAGATATGGGTATTTTTGATATAAAAACAGAAGTAAAAACAGAGCACTGCAGAAGAAATGGGTTTCTTTCTCCTGGTTTTTTAAAACTAAACCTATATGAATATATACCGAAAGAATGGGAAGCTTGCCTTTACCTTGATGTAGATGGATTGTGCGTTTCAAATCCAATAGATTTGCTGAACATGGATATTGATTACGGTATTCAAACAAATGGAACAACAACAGAGGGGTCTGGGGTTTATTCAGGAATGCAGTGGATGGAGTTAGCAAAAATGAGAAATGCGTTTGGTTTGGAAAAAAACGATCCAATACCCGGTACTAACAGTAGTATTCAATTTATAAAAGTTTGTGAATATACAGAACAGATATTTATAGACGCTCTTTGCAATTACTTTTTATTTGAAAGTAAAATGTCAAGAAAAGATTTGTTATTAAAATGGGGAAGAAAAAAAATAAATCAGCAGTTGCCCGACGAGTTGTTTTTAAATTCCGTTCTTGCTAAAAGAAAAGATTATTCAATCGGTCAACCAATTTATTTTAACCTCAAATCATCGCCTAATTTCGTTGGTGAAGAAGAAGTGAGAAAAAACTATAAGTTTATTGGGCTTTTTGGTAATGAATCTTTTATGTCAAAAGGAATAAAAAATATGTACAAAAGTGAATTAGTTGCAATGGGAATGAAACAAGACCTAGACAAACTTATTAAAAATAAATTTGTAAATTTTAACTAGAATGTGCTGCACTGGAGGCTCAAAACTTAAAAGTAACTCTTTGTCAGGGGTTAAAAAACAAAATCAATTTAGCAGGTTGTCTTCCAAATCGGGTATTACAAGGTCTAATATATCAAAATTCCAGTTCAGCAAAAGAACAATAAAAAAATGAGCAACTCAAAGATTTCTATTTCTGATTCTGAAGATTTTTCTGGTGAAAAAAGTATTTACCTTGACGCGGTAATTGAAAATATTAATAAATTTGTAAATTTATACAAGGTAAAAAAAGGCGATTCAATTTTAGAATATAGTTACAGATATGTAAGATCTATAGAGTTGGCTAGGGAATTAGAAATTCATTCTGAGGGTATTTTTCCAGAAGACCTAATTGGTAATAACGCACCATGCGAATCAGATCAAGAGCTAGAGTGGCGAAAAATGTCTTTTGCTTCTTTTACAAAGTCGCCACTTAATAGACTTATCAAAGCAATGTCTTCAATATATCACGGCGTGTACATTGAAACAAAAGATGACGAGTTCAAACGATATATTTCAGATGGCTATCCTAATTACTCTGGTTTAAACGAATACTTTGCAGAAGTGGTTAGCGATGTAAAAGCTTTAGACCCCAACGCTGTCGCCTTCGTAACCCTGGAAGACCTTCCATCTAAAGATACAGAATCTTATGAACCAATAGTTGCACTTCTTAATTCAGAAGATGTGCTTGAAATAAATAAATATTATTTTTTAGGAATAACAAGCAGGTCAATTGAATTAATAAATTCAGAACATGAATCCGATTATTCGGGACTTGAATTTGTATTCATTGATGATACTTCAGAATACAGAATAACACAAACAGGCAAGAAAGAGCAATACAATTTTGATATTATAAAAAGATACGATCATAAAAGAAATAGGCTACCAGCCTACCAATTAAAAGGTGTTCCAAGAAACAAAAAGCAAAGCATAATATGGGAATCATTTTTTCAGGATTGTGTTCCATATTTAAATACAGTTATCGTTGAGAGTTCAACACTCTCAACCATAATTAGAAGAACTGGATACCCAACAAGATCGTATTTTTCAGAAGAATGTGACTATCAAGGATGTGAGGGGAATGGTTGGATAATGGAAGACGAATTAAAAATCACTTGCCCAAAATGTACCGGCTCAGGGAAAAAACATTCGTTTACTCCATTTACGGACTTTGTGCACACGCCTCCAGAAAGATTAACTGGAGGAAAAGAGGTTCCATTTCCTGGTCTTACTTGGGTTTCTCCTCCTTTTGAACCAATGGAATTTATTGATAAACATATTGACAAACTAATTGAAAGGGCAGGAGAGTCTGTAAACTTTGACTTATCAAGGAAAAGACCTGGAGCGGTAACGGCGACAGAGTCGCTCATTGACCAGGGCGAGTGGTATAAAACTGCTATTAAGTTTGCTACACAAATATACGACATCGAAGACTATGTAATTGAAGACATAGCGTGGATTAGAATGAGAAAAAAGATAGAATACACATTAATTAGAAGAAGTGAATTCAGTATAAAAAACCTTGATCAAATAACAAAAGAACTGAAAGACTATAGAGATGTTGTTCCTCAGTTTTTTAATTATAAACTTATAAATTCGCTTGTTCAGCTTAGATTCTCTGATGACAAAAGGATGCTAAGATTATTAGAGATTTGTGAATACATCGACCCTCTTCTTGGAAAAGAAGATAATGTAGCAATTTCTTTGATTGGCAGGACAGTGTCAGAAACACAAGGTATTATTCACTTTCAATTCATGGCAATATTAAACCAAATTGAAAACGAAAAAAAGGAAGAATTTATATATGGCGATATTGAGAAAGTAAAAGAAGAATTTTATAAAATAGCCTCATTGGTTGTTGTTAAGAAACAAGTTTCGCTTTCGCCAGAAGATATATTAAAACTTACTTAATGGCTTGGATTGATGACAGAATAAGATTGATTACTACAGTTCCAGACGATTTTATTCGTTCGATAGATCTTTTTAGATATGAGTTGTTTGATGAATTAACAAAGTTAATATTATTATTAGATATAAACAAAGGAAACATAATGTTGAATACAAGGAATTTGATTGCAATAGAAAACATAATCAATCAAATGGAAGATTTTATGTTTGACTCAGAATCTAATTACAT
>Ga0163149_10003349_pt1 | contig 18327 bp, 19 predicted proteins | sample OliLakLV19MP5G1_FD_148604 | JGI IMG/M metagenome (GOLD analysis project Ga0163149, IMG submission 148604) | Freshwater microbial mat bacterial communities from Lake Vanda, McMurdo Dry Valleys, Antarctica - Oligotrophic Lake LV.19.MP5.G1 | ecosystem: Environmental > Aquatic > Freshwater > Lake >...
TGACTATTCGGGCGGCGGGTTGGCTGGCTGGCTGGGGCGGAGTAGGCTGAAGGCTGAGGTCTTTTGGCTGGGACTTTGACTGGATTTTTGACTTCTTCCGAGATTTGTAAATTTGCTTCGATCATCTTTTGGCTATCAAGTTTACGGTTAAATCCATACAATAAAGGATTTAATGCCAACCGTTTTTCGATCGAAGCTGGATCGAGAGTTTTAGGGAGAGATGCAATCCCATTCGATTTGATCGTCAGATCCTCGCCTGTTTTGAGCTTAATTGGTTCGCTAGCCCCATTGAGCAAGACTTCAACATTTCCCTGCATGGCAAAGATATGCCGATCTTTAGCTTTGTCCTTCGGCACATCGAGATAGACCGTTGTATCGCTGATCGATGCTGTCGCCAGAGGGGTTTCAATTTGGGCAGTTGCATTTTTGTCAGCCGAGATCCGAGCAATCATCCTACCCTTGCTAAGTTTCAGGCTATTTTTAGGATCGATCGTTAACGTCGAGTCGCCTTCGATTCTGACTACCAGCCCACTTTTGAGCAAAATCTGAACTCGAGCCGAGGCTTCGGTGCGAATTGTTTCGCCTACTTTGAGCGTCAAGCCCACACTAGCACTTGTTTCTTCCTTGCTATTCAGGTACTTAACCCAAACAGGTCGATCTCTTATTTCAACAATTTCTGCCACTGGATCGGAGGGATAAACCTCAGAACTAAACGGCTTTTGTGGCGGCGTGGAGTTAATGCATCCTGGCAGCAATGTCAGGGCTAAAGCCATTAAAAATAAGGATATCAGCCGAAACATAGCTGTGATCGATCGAGCCTGTCGCATTTAAGTTTTAATCTTAGTGTTTGATTTAGTGTTCGGATCTACAGTTTATTGGATATACTTAGAAGCCTGGCTAAAACTAACAAGACTTCGGTAAGCATTAACCTATCTTTAAAGTTTAGCCCTGTTTAACACGTAAGGCAAAAGCTAACACAAGATAAAAGCAAGGGAATTTGATCGAAATGGCTAAAAGTAATGTCCAGTTAATGTTAACCAAAGACGTAAGCAAGTTAGGAAAGCTGGGCGAATTAGTTGCAGTAGCTCCTGGTTACGCCCAAAATTATTTGCTTCCCAAGGGCATGGCAATCCGTGCCACACGCGGCGTATTGCTAGAAGTCGAGCGGCGCAAAGAGAAAGAACGTCAACGCTTGATCGCAGTTCGTCAAGAAGCCGAAAGCCAGAAGGTAGCTTTGGCAACGATCGGTGGCTTTGTGATCAAAAAGCAAGTTGGCGAAAATAACGCGATTTTCGGTACGGTCACCGATCGAGAAATTGCTCAGATGATCACCGCCAAGACCATGATGGAAATCGACAGACGTGAAATTACTGTCCCAGAAATCAAGGAAACAGGCACTTACGACATCTCGATCAAGTTCCATGCTGAAGTCATAGCTACGATCAAGGTTCAGGTTGTCCCTGAGTAAATGCGATCGATCGTAAATTTTGAGCGATCGACAGTTTGATCGATCGTTCAAAATTTAAGGAGTTGTTTGGGTACTTTGGTTAGGCATCAGTTTCGCGAGCAACACTCAAAACAAATATGTCGAAAGAGTCTCAAGAAACCAGCAATTACGCCTACGCCGCCAATGATGTCGCGAATCTTCTCCCCCCGCAAAATATTGAGGCAGAAGAAGCGATTTTGGGTGGGATCTTAATTGACCCTGAAGCATTTAGTCGGGTAATTGACATCTTGCGCCCCGAAATGTTCTATGTGGCAGCGCATCAGGAGATTTTTCGCGCCTGTACGATTTTATTTAACCAGTCTCGTCCCACCGACATGATGAGCATCGCCACTTGGCTGAGCGATCGAGATATGTTAGAAAAAATTGGTGGGCAGAGCAAGATTGTCCAACTATGCGATCGAACCGTCTCGGCGATCAACATTGACTACTATGCTCAGCTTGTGGCAGAAAAATTTGCCCGCCGCAAGTTGGCCGAAGCAGGGCGTGAAGTCGTCAACATCAGCTACGACACTACGGTCGAATTACCCCAAGCTCTAGATTTAGCCGAGCAAAAAGTCTTTGCTGTCACCCAATCGCGCACCCAAAAAGGACTAACCCTTGCAGGTGACGTACTCACCCAAACATTTTTTGAATTAGAAAGTCGATCGAATGCGCTCGGCACCGATAGTATGAGCTTGCCTGGACTGGCTACAGGTTTCTACGATCTCGATGCTATGACTAACGGATTGCAACGCTCTGACCTGATCATTATTGCGGGTCGTCCATCGATGGGCAAGTGTCTCACCGCCGACAGCGAGATTGTTCTGGCAGATGGCAGTATTGCTTCGATCGCTGAAATTTATCATAATCACAAACAAAACCAAGCCAAGTTACTCACTCTAAAAAACGATTGGAAATTTGGCTTTACAGAGCCGTCGGCGTTTGTCGATGATGGGATCAAACCAGTTTTTCGAGTCACGACCAAGACAGGACGTTCGATCGAATCAACCATCGCGCATCCATTTTTAACGATCGGTGGTTGGCAGCGACTTGAGCAATTGCAATCAGGGCAAATCATTGCTGTGCCTCGAATCATTCATGTTTTTGGTCACGAGACAATCGATGAATCCGAAGTGAAAATATTGGTCGATCGGCTAGGTAAACACGATCGATCGACATCTCTGCCTGAGATTATTTTTAAGCTAGATCGATCGAAACTTAGATTATTTCTGAACCGATTATTTGCGACTAACTCATCAATTCAAAATAGTCAAGTTCAGCTAGGATTCACGAGTGAAAAGCTAGCTCGACAGATCCAGCATTTACTATTGCGATTTGGCATTATCGCTGGACTGCAACCACAAGATCGGCATAAATCCACTTGGCAACTGGATATTACTGATACCTTATCGATAAAAAGTTTAATCTCAGAAATCGGCATCTTCGGCAAAGAATCCGCTCTCACAGAAGTTGAGCAAACTTTAGAATCCGATCTCTATCAGCCAAGTCACAACTTAATTCCAATTGCTGAGTATGCCAATACTTATGAGGGAGATCGATCGATCACACGGGATAAATTATTTGCCCTAGCAACGGCATTAGAAAATCAAGAATTACAGAACTTAGCCACCAGTGAGATTTATTGGGATGAGATTAGTTCGATCGAATACGTTGGAGATCGCCAAGTGTATGACCTCACAATCCCTGACACGCATAACTTTGTCGCCAATGACATCTGCGTGCATAACACCGCATTTGGATTAGAAGTTGCGCGCAAAATGGCAGATATCCATCGGTTGCCTGTGGCGATTTTCAGCCTAGAAATGTCGAAAGAGCAGCTAGTTTATCGACTACTTGCCAGCCAGTCTAAAGTTAAGCCCAGTGATATTGGCATTGATAGCAATCGCCTTCGATCGGGACAGATTAGCGAAAATGAATGGGGTATGATTGCGATGGCAATTAGTACCTTGTCAGAGTTACCGATTTATATTGATGACTCGCCCAATCCGACGATTAATGAACTTCGATCGAAAGCACGGCGGTTGCAAGCCGAAAAAGGCGGTTCTTTGGGGCTAATTATGATCGATTATCTCCAACTAATGGAAGGATCGGGTTCGGATAATCGGGTGCAGGAATTATCGCGTATGACTCGATCGCTCAAAGCCTTAGCGCGAGAATTGTCAGTCCCAGTTGTGGCACTCTCTCAACTCAGTCGAGGTGTAGAAGCCCGTACCAACAAGCGTCCGATGCTATCAGATTTACGTGAATCTGGCAGTATTGAGCAAGATGCGGATTTGGTGATTAATTTATATCGCGATGAATACTATAATCCCGATACACCCGATCGAGGCATTTCCGAAATTATTATTGCCAAACATCGAAATGGGCCAGTTGGTACGGTGAAGCTGTTGTTTGAGCCGCGTCTGACTAAGTTTGAAAATATGATTTCTTCTAATTCTAGATAATTAACCTTAAGTTTAAGATGATCAAGCGGCGAGAGTTTTTAGCAGGAATCAGTGGAATCGGTGCCTTCGGATTGGGAGGATGTGGTTTATTTGCCGATCCACAAAGATTGCGGATTTTAGCTTTATCAGGATCGCTGCCAAGTAAAGTAATCAAACAATTTGAACAAGAATTGAGCAAAGCCACCGAACTAAAAACGGCAAAATCACCGCAGGAGCTTTGGGAAGAACTCCAAAAAGAGCAAGAATTAGACAAAATCCCGCAAGTCATGACTTTGGGAGATGCTTGGTTAGACATAGCGATCGACAAAAAACTGATCCTGCCAATTCCTGCCAATGCTTTAACCCAGATCTCACAGTGGCAAAAGCTCGATCCTCGTTGGCAAAAACTCGTAACCCGCAACGGTAAAGTTTGGGGCATTCCCTATCGTTGGGGTTCAACTTCGATCGCCTATCGTGCCGACAAGCTCAAGTTTGAGATCACCAGTTGGTCAGATCTGTGGCGACCAGAACTCAAGCGTAAACTCACACTGCCAGATAGCGATCGAGAGGTGATCGGGTTAGTGCTAAAAAAACTAGGATATTCGTATCAAACTGCCGATCTAAAGTCCATTCAAAACCTCGAAGCGGAATTGCAGCAATTAAACGATCGAGTGCTGACTTATACATCTGACTCTTACTTGCAAACTCTATTGAATGATGATAGTTATGCTGCGGTGGGCTGGTCGCAGGATATGCACAAAGTCCAACAACAAGATCCTCAAGTCAAAGTGGTGATTCCCAATGATGGGACAGCATTGTGGAGCGATCTATGGGTACTGCCAGCCAAAGCCGATCGGTCAAATCTGAGTGCAGCTTATAATTGGATGAACTTTAGTTTGCTACCGTCGATCGCGGCGCAAATTACCGCTCTCACCAGCGCCGCATCCACCTCTTCCGCCCTAGAGCAAGTTCCCAACAACATTAAGTCCGATCCAATTCGATTTCCGCCTGAAGCAGTTCTCGCCAAAAGTGAAATATTGTTGCCTTTATCTGATGCCACTAGCAAGCAATACCAAGAGATCTGGGAAAAAGTTCGCGCCATTAAAACTCAGGCTTAATCTTGCAAAAATTACAGAAGCTTTACAATTAGATTCATGTGGATCTGAGTATGGGAAAACTATTTGAGGAGGGCAAGACTATGCAGGTTATAGAAGCAGAAATTGTAGCAATGTTAAGAGATTTGCCTCAGACAGCTCTGGAAGAGGCTAAAGTTTTTATAGATTTTTTGGCATGGCGCTACCATTCCTCTCAACCAGAAGAAAAATGTAGTTCTTTAATTCGAGCAATGCGCGGTAAAGCTAATACTGGGCTGACGACAGATGAAATTATTAATCTATCAAGGTCTGATCTGAACCATGAGTGACATATTGGTCGATAGCAACGTCATTCTTGATATTGTTACAGAAGATTCAAATTGGTTCGACTGGTCATCTAAAACTCTTGCTAAATGTGCTGAGAGCGACAAACTCCTAATTAATCCCCTCATATATGCTGAAGTGTCCATTGGCTTTGAGCACATTGAGGAGTTGGAGGAAGCTTTGCCGATCTCATTCTTTCAGCGCATTTCTCTCCCTTATGAAGCAGCATTTCTAGCGGGGAAAGCTTTTTTGAAGTATAAGCGCAGAGGTGGAACAAGGCGATCACCTTTATCTGATTTTTATATCGGTGCTCATGCTGTAGTTTCAGGTTATACGCTTCTGACCAGAGATGTAGCTCGCTATCGAACGTATTTCCCTGAAATATGGCTGATTGCTCCCGAACAAAAATAGAGGATAGAAGCATATCAATACCCAGTAGATCAAGGAGAAATAACTTATGACAATCGCCACAAAACCACAAATCCAGCTTTCGCTAGAGGCGTTTTTAGAATTACCCGAAACCAAGCCTGCAAGCGAGTACATCAATAATCGCGCTTATCAGAAACCCATGCCCCAAGGAAAACACAGCACATTACAAGCAAAGCTAACAACTATCATTAATCAAAGGGGCGAAGAGAACCGCCTCGCTTTTGCTTTCCCAGAGTTGCGTTGTACATTTGGCGGTCGATCGATTGTGCCAGATATCTCGGTGTTTGAGTGGGCGAATATTCCCTTAGATCGAAATGGCGAACCACTCAACAAGATTGAAATTGCCCCCAATTGGCTGATTGAGATCCTTTCTCCACAGCAGTCATCGGTGCAAATCATGGACAAAATTAATTTTGCTTTGCGACATGGAACGACTCTCAGTTGGCTGATTGCTCCTGAAGAAAGAAGAATTTTGACATTCGATCGAAATGGCTTTAACAGTCACAGTGAGAGCGATAGTTTACCTGTTTTAGATGCTTTAAGTGATTGGCAAATCTCGGCTCAGGCAGTGTTTGATTTACTGAGTTTTGCCAAGAATTAGTCTTTAGGATCAAAAAATTGCTGCAAAGTGGGGACGAAAGTGGGATAAGAAATTGCCGCAGATTCAGCTCGATCGATTGTAGTTTTGCCTTGAGCCACCAGAGCCGCGATCGCTAAACTCATAGCAATGCGATGATCGGTATAGCTATCGACGATGTTGCCAGTTAGCGATCGACCGCCAGAGATTTCCATGCCATCAGGCAATTCGATAATATTCGCACCCATTTTGTTGAGTTCTTTGGCTGTGATCGCAATTCGATCGCTTTCTTTCACCCGCAACTCTGCCGCATCTTGAATGATCGTCGTGCCCTCTGCTAGCGATGCCGCCACCGCGAGTACAGGAATCTCATCAATCATCCGAGGGATTAAAGCCCCACCAATCTTGCAACCTTTGAGTTGAGATGATCGCACCCGCAGATCGGCAACTGGTTCGCCCGTAACTTCGCGTTGATTTTCTAAACTGATATCCGCTCCCATTGCCGCAAGAACTTCTAATATACCTGTGCGAGTTGGATTAACCCCGACATTTTCGATTACCAAGTCCGAGTTAGGTACGATCGACCCCGCTACTAACCAAAATGCCGCCGAACTGATATCTCCAGGCACAGTGATTTCCTGTCCGACTAAGTTCGATCGACCTTTGAGCATCACGGTATTTGTGGCAATATCCACCTCTAGATCGGCTCCAAATGCCGCCAGCATCCTCTCACTATGGTCGCGAGATCGCTCTGGTTCGGTCACAATTGTTTCGCCATCGATCATCAATCCTGCTAGGAGCAGACAAGACTTCACCTGTGCCGAAGCAATCGGCGAATGATAATGGATTGATTTTAGGTTTTGACCTTCGATCGCCAATGGAGCTTTTGCGCCATTTTCTCGCCCCCAGATACTAGCTCCCATCTGTCTAAGTGGATTCACTACACGAGACATGGGACGAGATCGTAAAGAATCATCACCAGTGACCGTAAAGAACCGCCCCGCATGACTCGCCAATATTCCTAGCATCAGGCGCAAAGTCGTGCCAGAATTCCCAGCATCCAGCACGTTAACTGGTTCGCCCAAATTGCCCAAGCCGATTCCCTGCACCCTGACTAATTCCGAATTAAGTTCGGAAATCTGCGCTCCCATCGCCCGAAAGCAAGCAGCAGTACTACGTGGATCTTCACCCAATAGCAAGCCACGAATCACGGTTTCACCTTCTGCGAGCGAACCTAACATCAACGATCGATGCGAGATTGACTTATCACCAGGCACGGTAATACGTCCGCGCAGTCCTGACAATTTGCTAGGATCGATCGACAGACTTTGGCTGCCGTTGGCATGAGATGAGAGCGTACAGTTTTCGGTAGTCACAATAGCTAAGAATTTTGGATCTGAATTTCAAGTCCTGTTCCCCTCTCCTCTCAGGAGAGTGGCTAGGGGTGAGGTCAAGCATCATCCAGTGCAGCAATGCCAGGCAGGATCTTGCCTTCTAGCAACTCCAAGCTCGCACCACCGCCCGTCGAAATGTGGCTCATTTTATCAGCGACACCGACCTTTTCGACCGCCGCTACTGAGTCACCACCACCGATGATCGTAATTGTGCCTGTAGCCGTTAGATCTGCCAATGTATGGGCGATCGCTTCGGTACCAGCCGCAAATTTTTCATACTCAAATACACCCATGGGACCATTCCAGATTACGCTCTTGCAATCACTTAGGGCAGATTGGAAAAACTTAATCGAGTCAGGACCGATATCCAAGCCCATCCAGCCGTCAGGAATATTTTCGACACTCACGGTTTGGGCATTAGCATTAGGACTAAAGGCATCAGCGACCACAACATCAGTTGGGAACAGCAATTGCACGCCCCGCTCTCTAGCCTTAGCCAAGAGCGATCGAGCTAAATCTAACTTATCTTCTTCGACCAGAGACTTACCAACTGCCAGTCCTCTCGCTTTATAGAAGGTAAAGATCATACCGCCGCCGATCAGTAATTTGTCCACTTTTTCCAGTAACGTTTCAATCACGCCAATTTTGCTGGAAACTTTGGAGCCACCAACGATTGCTGCTAAAGGACGCTTGGGATTGTCGATCGCGCCACTAAGATACTGCAACTCTTTATCTAACAAGAAACCCGCCACTGCGGGGTTTAAAAATTCTGCCACGCCTTCGGTTGAGGCATGGGCACGGTGGGCAGTGCCAAAAGCATCATTCACATACATGTCGGCAACAGACGCTAACTTCCGCGCAAACTCTCGATCGTTTTCTTCTTCTTCAATATAGAAGCGAACATTTTCTAGCAGCACGACATCGCCATTACTCATCGCATTTACAGTTGCGGTTGTAGCATCACCAATGCAGTCATCGGTCTTTACTACGGACTTGCCCAGCAGTTCCGATAGACGGGTAGAGATCGGGGTAAGACGAAACTTTTCGGTGACTCCCTTAGGGCGACCCAGATGGCTTGCCAAAATCGTTTTAGCTCCAGCATCAATCAAATACTGGATCGTCGGCAGGGCCGCCCGAATCCGAGTATCATCAGTAATAGCCCCAGATTCATTCTGAGGTACATTAAAGTCAACTCTGACCAAAACTTTTTTCCCAGACAAGCTGGCAGAATTTAAATTTGCTAAAGTTTGCTTGGACACAGGTTTAAATCCTCTAGTGTGAATAGTGTTTGGAAAAATATGAATAAAAGAGTCAGAAAGTTCTTATCGAGTTGTATTAGATCTTACCGAAGCATAGATGTTTAGTACGATTTTATTTCCAATTGACCAAAGTATCGAAGCTCGTCAAGCCTCCGACGTGGCGGTCGAAATGGTAAAGAAATATCAAGCCCACTTGGTAATTCTGTCGGTGTTAGAGCCTGAGGGTGATGTTGCGGCGATCGCAAGCCTGCTCGAAAAAGCCAAAGAAAACTTTGGCTTAGCAGGCATTGTCGCTGAAACCAAGATCGCAGAAGGTAATCCCGCTTTTGTGATCTGCGATGTCGCCGATGAAATTAGTGCGGACTTAATTGTGATGGGTTCACGTGGCATGAGTCTGGCTGAAGAGCATCCCGAAGGTAGTGTCAGCCAGAGAGTAATTAATCTTTCCCCCTGCCCCGTATTGGTTGTGCCCTAGTTGTTTTGGCTTTAGCAGAGCGAGAACTAACTTTAAGCAGAAGCCGCAATTGGTTCAGGAGCTATTTCTGGGGTTGGCTCAGGAGCTATTTCTGGGGTTGGCTCAGAAGCTGGTTTGGGTGCAGGCTCAGAAGCTGGTTTGGGTGCAGGTTCAGGGGCTGGTTTGGGTGCAGGTTCAGGGGCTGGATCTGCAATAGCCGCTTCGGGAGCTTCAGCCATTTCCGCAATTTCTTCAACTGAATCCAATCTCACAGTCATGTAACGAATTACATCGTCACTGAGGCGCATGGCTTTTTCCATGACTTCAACTGAACCTGGTTTGGCGGTGTAGTTCATCTGAATGTAAACACCTTCACGATTATTGGCGATTTCGTAGGCGAGGCGACGTTTGCCACGGTGTTGAATCGCAATAGTTTCTACGCCTTGACCTTGGAGTAAAGTTTGATATTTGGCAATCGCTAGATCGACATTTTGCTCCCCCAAGTCAGGGCGGAGAATGTACATGGTTTCGTATGAACGGGACATAAATCTGATTTCCTTTTGGACAAAAAAAGGTTTCTGCTTCACGAGCAGAAACAAGGCTTAACGATTATACAGCAGTCACAGGCGACCAACTAGAAAAAATCAATCTGTTTTCGTTTGAACAAGTCGTTGGCGATCGATGTCCCCAGTAAAATTAACCCACCACCAAATACCATTGATGACGTAATTGTCTCCTTGAGGAAGATTGCTGCAAAACCCATAGCGAATAATGGAATCAGGTAAGCAACAGTTAGAGCTTTGGTCGAGCCAATGTTTTGGATCAGGCGAAAAAAAAGCAGGTAAGCTGATGCGGTTGAGAATAGAGCGAGGGCAAGGACTGATTGCAGCACAATCGCCGAGGGGAAAGATTTGGGTGCAGTAAAAGGTAATGCGGGGAGCAGGAATATCGCGGCACTAAAGAGGCTCATGGTCGCGATCGCGATCGGTGGTAGATCGGACAATTTCCACTTAATGTATGGAGCCATGCAAGCATAAAGTAAGGACGCGGTTAATCCTGCGCCGATCGACGCAATCATAGTAGTTAAAGAAGTAGCGATCGTTAATTTCTCCCACCCCACTAAAACCACAACTCCCGCAAATCCTAAGCAAAATCCGATTAGGCGTTCGATCGTGAATTTTTCTTTTAACCAGATCGCTGCTACTACAGATGCAAATAGCGGCACGGTAGCATTCAAGATCGAATTAAATCCAGCAGGTAGAGACACCGAGGCAAAAGCGAAACACAAAAACGGAATGGCTGAATTGAGACAACCCACAATAAATAGTGGAATGGCTTGACGACGCACCTCAGTCCAAATATTCAGGCGGATCAGGAGAGGGAGTAAGGCTAAGCCTGCCAATACTACTCTGATTTCAATCAGCCAAACTGGTCCTAATACGGGCGCAGCAATTCGCATGAACAGAAAAGACGCACCCCATAGTGCGGCTAAAACGATCAGCTCGACGATATCTGTAACTCTCATTAGCTTGAAAAAGTCTACTTCTTAAATACATGAGATACTGAAAATTAAACATAGGGCTAAGGTCATGACTCTTACTACCAAACCTTCCACCCATCCCTTAACACTCCCCGATCATACGCAATTACCCGATTCGGATGGTACGTTTGTGAAAAACTTTCAAGAACATCCCCAGAGTATTCTGCTCACAGATTCGCTCACACCGCTGTTGCAAAAACGTTACCCAGACGGACAATATGCGATCGGGCAAGACTCTGGGATCTATTGGCGGATGACCGATCCACCCGAAAAAGGTGCAGAAGCTCCTGACTGGTTTTATGTGCCAAATGTACCACCAACGCTGAATGGCGAACCGCGACGTTCATATGTCCTGTGGCAAGAGTTTATTGCCCCCTTAATTATTTTAGAATTTGTCTCTGGCAATGGTTCCGAAGAAAGAGATCGAACACCTTGGACAGGCAAGTTTTTTGTCTATGAACAGGTGATTCGTCCCGCTTTTTATGGCATCTATGAAGTCAAAAAAGCTAGTGTAGAAATGTATCGGTTTGTTGCCAACCAGTTTGAACTTTTGCCAGCCAACGATCGAGGTCATTATTCGATCGAGGCTTTAGGCGTGGAACTAGGTATTTGGCATGGGCGTTATCAAAATCTAGAACTGCCTTGGCTGCGTTGGTGGGATGCCGCAGGAAATCTATTGCCAACAGGTTTTGAATACGCCGAGCAAGAACGCCAACGTGCCGATCAGGAACATCAACGTGCCGATCAGGAACATCAACGTGCCGATCAAGAACATCAACGCAATCAAATTTTAATGGCCCAGTTACGTGCGGCAGGCATTGAGCCTGAATTGTCTTAATTTTCTTAGAGAGTGAGAGACTGAGCGTCAGTTTCAATCAGTTGGGCAAGATCACGGAGGAACTGGGCGGCATGTGCACCATAGATCACGCGGTGATCGCTGGTGAGGTTTACCTGCATTTGGCTACGGACAGCGATCGAACCGTCACTTGTCGCTACTACCTGTGGACTTGATGCACCGATTGCCAAAATTGCGCCTGTTCCAGGAGGAAGAATGGCATCAAATCGATCGACTCCAAACATGCCCAAATTCGAGATCGTAAAGCTACCAGAGGAATATTCTTCGGGTTGCAATTGCTTGGCACGAGCGCGTTCGACCAGAGACTTCCATTGTTTCGACAGGGTGTAAATATCGGTTCGATCGGCTTTAGGCAGAACGGGCGTAATCAAGCCGCCATCATCCATTGCCACAGCGATTGCCACATTGATATCACTCTTGTAAACAATACCCTGCTCGGTATAACTGGAATTGACCAGAGGATGTTTTTGCAACGTCACAGCTACAGCTTTTGCCAGCAGGGCAGTCATCGTTACGCCCTTGGACTTAATTTGTTTGTAGAGCTGATCGAGCGCAGTAGTTGTAATCGTGTAACCGACATGAAACGTTGGGACTGAGAGGCTAGCATTCATGTTGCGGACGACGGCATTTTGCAATGTCGTTAGGGGCTTCACCGTGCCTGCTTGGGGTGCATAAACAGGAGCGGCAGTTTGAGTTGCAACTGGTTTGCTGGCTGGTTGTGTTGCTGGTTGTGTAACTACTGCTGGTTGAGTTGCGGGTTGAACAGGGGCTTTAGCGGCAGATGGTTGGACGATCGATTCGATATCTGTAGCGGTAATCCGACCGTTCGGCCCTGTACCGACAATTACGCTCAAGTCTAGTTTGTTGGCTTGAGCCAGCTTTTTCGCTCTGGGTGAGGCAATAATTCGATCGCTACGTTTTGCGACTGGAGTTGAGGCAGCCACAGCCAGCACAGGTTCAGGGGTCTGGGCAACAACTGGGTCAACAGCACCATTCGATGCGGCTGGGGAGGATGCGCCAGATGCCATTTTTTCGGCGATGGCGATTTCGGCTTCAGTTTCAGCAACATAGGCGATCGCAATCCCCACAGGCGCGGATTCACCCGCAGGTACAGCGATTGCACCGAGGTAGCCTTCATAAAAACTTTCCACATCCATGTCAGCTTTGTCTGACTCGACAATCACTACCGTCTCCCCCTTTGCTACCTTGTCTCCTGGCGACTTGAGCCAAGAGGTAATTTTCCCCTCGGTCATGGTGGAACTCAAAGCGGGCATAAAAATTTCATGAATCATAGTGATAAGTCAGACGGGTAGAGCCATGGAAGAACTTAAAAGGCGCGAAACGCCATTATAAATACTACCAATTAACAGTGTACATGCCCAAAAAAAGTTAACCGCAAGAGATCTCTACACTTCTCGCGGTTAGGGACTGGTTCCGCTGGATAGGATAAATAACTCAAAGCTCTAAAGGGGTTTCAACGATTATTCCCATGATACGAAACCAGTGCCAACTAATGGGGAAAAGCTATTTGCAGACTAAAAGGTGTGAAACTGGTATTCACCAATTTTTTCAGAATCATTTATCGGACAAGACACTCGCAATATGATCTCAGGGGAAATTAAAAGTCAAATCGATCGAATTTGGGATGCTTTCTGGTCGGGTGGTATTTCTAACCCGCTTGAAGTGATCGAGTAAATTACTTACCTGCTGTTTTTGCGGCGGCTCGACGATCTGCACACGCTTGAGGTAAATAAGGCGGCGCGAACCAAGAAGTCGATCGAACGGCGGATTTTCCCAGAGGGAGTAGATGCGAAAAAACGTGCTTATGAAGATCTGCGATGGTCTAAATTTAAGCACTTTGCCCCAGCAGAGATGTATGAGGTGGTTAACGATCATGTGTTTCCTTTTTTGAGGACTTTGGGCGGCGATGATTCCACACATGAAGGATGCGAGGTTTACGATTCCTACGCCTGCGCTGTTGGTGAAGGTGGTGGATGAACTGGAAAAGATAAACATGGACGATCGAGATACCAAAGGCGATCTCTATGAATATATGTTGGGGAAGATTGCCAGTGCTGGACAAAATGGTCAGTTTCGCACGCCGCGCCATATTATTCAGTTGATGGTGGAGTTGATGGCTCCTGGTACGGGTGATGTGATTTGTGACCCTGCGAGTGGGACTTGTGGCTTTTTGGTAGCGGCGAATGAGTATTTGAGGAAGCATCATCCTGAGGTTTTGACCGATGCCAAGTTAAAGGAGCATTTTCACCAGAGGATGTTTCATGGGTTTGATTTTGATAATACGATGCTGCGAATTGGCAGTATGAATATGCTGTTGCATGGGGTAGAAAATCCCGATGTGCGTTACAAGGATTCGCTGGCGCAGGAGCATTCGGAGGATGAGGAAGCCTATACGCTGATTTTGGCTAATCCTCCTTTTGCGGGTAATTTGGACTATGAGAATACGGCGAAGGATTTACAGGCGATCGTTAAGACGAAGAAGACTGAGTTGCTTTTCTTGGCGTTGTTTTTGCGGTTGCTGAAAACTGGGGGACGGGCGGCGGTAATTGTGCCTGATGGTGTTCTATTTGGTTCGTCGAAGGCTCATAAGGAGTTGCGAAAGATTTTAGTTGAAGATCAGAAGTTAGATGCGGTGATTTCTTTGCCTAGTGGGGTGTTTAAGCCCTATGCGGGTGTTTCGACCGCGATTTTGATGTTTACTAAAACTAATTCGGGTGGTACGGATGAGGTTTGGTTTTACGATGTGCAGGCGGATGGGTTGAGTTTGGATGATAAACGATCGAATCTATTGCCAGATGATAAACAGGGTGTGTGCCGATTGAACCTTTAACGGCTGAGGAGCATTTTAAGAATAATTTGCCTGATGTGTTAAGTCGTTGGCTTCGACTCATTTCGACTTCGCTCAACGACCACCGCTCAGCCACCGCCAGATCCCTGAGCGGAGTCGAAGGGCTAGACGTTCAAAAGCATCTGGTTTAAGTGATAGTAATACCTTATGAAGTTTTTGATCCCATGATAGTTCTTCTGGGGTTTCGATAAAGTCCAAGGTCTCATCCAATAAATCTAAGTCTACAGATTTATCTCTACTAACTTTTTGAGGATTTTTGACTGCTCTAACAATCGACCAAACTCCTCGTGCCGAATTTTGTAAAAGCCCATACTTCTTTAAATAAGTTCGAGTCTAGGCGAGTCGGTACTCAACCTCACTTTGGGCTGTATTACCATGCAAAATTTCTAGGATTTTGTCAGGCAGGTCAAGAATCTGTATCACTTTCTCATAAATTTCTTCTGTCGTACCCGATCCTCCAAGAGCTTGTAGAGCTTGAATTGCAGGCGAAAGTATTGAGTCATAGGCAGGAACTGAAGAGGAGGATCGCTTCATATATTGCTTTTTACATGATTTTTCGTTCAGACTGAGATTTTACATTCATTCTAGATCGCTAATCTTTGGCTGGGCTGTCAATTAATGCCGCAAAACCGCGCTGTTTCTTGCTCGATTTCTTGTCTGATTTTTTGGCTGATGATTGACCAGACTCAGACATGAATAATTCAGGATTAGATATGCCTGGAATCGATAACTTTGGTGGCAACGATCGATTAGCGACGGCTTCGAGTAATTTGACTTGCTGAGCGAGTAAATCATCGTGGGAGTAGCGTTCCAATGCTGTCTGTCGTGCATTTACTCGTAACTCCGCCATGCGGGTGGGATGATCCAAGATCTCGTCAATTCGATCGGCAATCTTTTTGGGATTAAAGAAGTCTACTAACAATCCATTCTCACCATCGCGGATCACTTCTCTCACAGGTGCAGTATCTGAGCCTAAAACCAAGCAGCCAGTGGACATGGACTCGATCATCGACCAAGATAGAACAAATGGACGAGTGAGATAGACATGCACAGATGAAGCTTGAATGACTTTGAGATATTGACCATATGGTAAGCCACCCGTGAAATGGACACGCGATAGATCCAGAGGGAATTTCTCTAGCATCATGTCTTTAAAAGTTATGCCAGCAGGAGCAGCCTTGCCATAGCAAACCCGATTTTCACCCACAATCACCGCATGACAGTTGGGACGGCGTTCCTGTACATAGGCGAGGGTTTCGATAAACTGGGGAAAGCCGCGATAGGGTTCCATTCCTCTCGCCACATAGGTAATCAGTTCATCGACATGGGATAAGTCGAGATTTGGTAAAACTAACTTGGCATTTGGTTCGGGCTTAAAGAAATTTGTGTCAACCCCGTCATGTAAAGCTGTAATTTTGGGCTGAAATATCGGCGGAAACTGTGATTTTTGCCATTGAGTTGGCGATAAACCCCAGTCACAATTTACCAAGTCCAGCATGATTGGCGTATTTTTGGTGCGGAGTCGGGGAAAATCATCAGCACTGAGTGGTTCATCGGGATCGAAGTCAGCATCAGACCCTCTGGCGTTGTAATACCACTCGAAATAGCTTAAAAGAGGCGCGTTTGGGAAGATATCTTTGACGAATAGAGTTGGGCCCCAGCCTGAATGTCCACAGATCAAGTCAGGCACAAAGCCACTGGCTTTGAGTTCAATGCACATCCGATATACGGCTTGTCCTTGCAGCACCGCATCTTCGGTCGATCGCAAGTAGTGATGAGTGTTGGGATGAGCATCGCGATTGGGAGCATACATCACCTTACGGACACCTGGAATGGTGTTGTTGTTCTCAGTTTTAGTGCCAAACACCACTTGATTTTTCGGGTTTTGGGCGAGTATGGTCGCGACATGGCGAAATTGAGCGGGAAAATTGGGATGGAGAAATAGAATTCGCATAGATTATGGAGCTATCGATCGACAGTTAGCGATTTAGCAGTTGGCTTAGATTAAGTGCCATGATTATCGCATAACGTCCAATCCTCGAAAAATTTTCGCGATCGACACCAGCAATTGCAAATTCAAATTTTGACAAGGTAGTAGAGATCTCAGAAGATAATTAGAGACTTGCTTGGACACAGAATAATTTGCTGCCTCAATCGATCGACTATAATCTCTAACGGCATAATCACTAAAAACTCATAACTAAAATGGCAATTTTGGATCGGCAGGGTCGCTTATTCGGCAAGGTTAGTATTTTGGATTTAGGGGCGATCGCGGCAATTTCACTAGCTTTAATCGGGCTGTTTCTCGTGCCAGGTAATAACGGGAATTCGATCGCTCAGATTGTTACCGCCGAAACCAAACCTGTAGAAGTTGAGATTATGGTGCGAGGGCTGACTGTAGTTGATCCTGACAATTTAATCAAAGCGGGTGAAAAAACTGACATTATCATCCGCAGCCAACCACGCGGCGAAGTAGCAATCAAGTCATTCAAGGTGCTGATTCCTAAGATTCCTGTGCCAAAAATGGATGGAACTGTTGTTGCTGTTCCCGATCCACGTTTAGCTGACACCTATGTACGAGATTTTGCCGTTACCTTATCTGCTAACGCCAAAGTTACCAGTGATGGTGTGATCTTTGGTAATGATAAAGTCAAAATTGGCACGCCTGTGGACATTGAAGGAGCAAAGTATATTATGCGCGGCAGTGTAATGGCAGTCCGTTATTAATAATGTGGCTGATTTGGTTATTCCAAAGTACATTTTTACGGCTAAATTGGGCAAAAGATAAATGAGCAAATTGGCGACGGAAACAATCGATCAAAAATTGGCGAGCACTGCGATTTAGCCGCGTTCCCATTTGTAAATGCTCCTGAACCGTTTTTTGGCGGAGCAGAGCAAAACAGAGCGGGTCTATCTCTATGCCTGTGTCTACTGCTTGGGGACGATATCCTTGCGCTGTAATTAGTTTAGGGATTTCTGCAACCATAACTCTCGATCGCTCTATTAAACCGATCATACCAATCGATCGCGGTTCAACTCCCAATGAATTATCATCGATAGAAGACAATAGGCTAAACCGATGTTAGAACTAAGCATAAAAATTTCGCCTGATGGTCAGATAACTTTACCTGCTGATATTCAGCAAAGGTTGGGTGTGCATGGTGGTGATGAGGTTTTGCTTGTCGTAGATGGGGATGAAATTCATCTACGGCGGAACGCATCCCGAAGGGAATCGCCAAAGCCTAAAAAGTTAAGTGATTTTTTTGGCATATTACCTACGACAAGAGTGCATCAGGATATGGGTGAAGTACGTCAAACAGTAGCTGATATGGTTGTGCAAAAGTATATTCGTGATCTGCATGACTGATTTGTGGGTTGATGCAAATATCATTCTAAGATTACTGACAGGAGAGCCGCCCAAACAAGCTCAACAGGCTTTAAAACTCGTCCAAAGAGCCGAATGTGGTGAGGTTTTACTAAAAATTTCACCCTTGATCGTTGCAGAGATAGTTTGGGTCTTAATATCGTTTTACAAACAATCACGCTCAGAGGTTGCAAACGTTTTAATTCCTCTGTTATGAACTACCCCACCCTGCTACGC
>Ga0163149_10003350_pt1 | contig 18326 bp, 18 predicted proteins | sample OliLakLV19MP5G1_FD_148604 | JGI IMG/M metagenome (GOLD analysis project Ga0163149, IMG submission 148604) | Freshwater microbial mat bacterial communities from Lake Vanda, McMurdo Dry Valleys, Antarctica - Oligotrophic Lake LV.19.MP5.G1 | ecosystem: Environmental > Aquatic > Freshwater > Lake >...
TCTTTCTAGAGTCTTCCATGTTGTTGACTCAGGCTACACTTCAAGCTACCCACAGGCGCACACCTGCTCCTTGTGGAACACCAGCTGCACCAGCTGCACTTCCAACAGGAAGACCAATTCTTGGACATTGGCAATTTGCCTTTCTCACGAATGTCTTCAATTTTGTCCCCCCTAACGACTTCCTCTGTCATGTCTTTGTTGCTGTGCACCACCTTGTTCCTTGGCTTGATTGATTTGTGTGGTTCCGAGTCCACGTCTCCAAGTGTTCGGTCGGAATGCTTGGCCTTGATTCCCAAGCACACAAGTGAAAGCAACAACTTGGAATTCCCATTCGCAGCGCACAAGTCGGAGCATTGCCCTGCTGTCATGCCAAGTTCAAGGTCGATCACGGGCAACTCGTCATCATTGTTTTTGTTGTTGTCGTCATTGTTGTTGTCTTCTTGGACGTCCCCTGTTTCTTTGTCGGAACTCACAGCCCAACCATTGGTTGTCGACCGAGACAAAGAGGACGTTGCAGTTGACTGGGACATGCTAACTGCAAGAACTGTGAGGTCAGAACGATTGCAACAAGCTGAACGCCTCCGAAATGCACATTGCCAACACATTGCCAGCATTGCAAGAAAGCTTGACTGGAACATTTCATCAGCTAGCTTGTTCAATTGCATTGTGTCATTCCATGTGTCAGTTGTCAGTTGAGAGGTGCGGGATGTGATTTGCACGTGGTTTCATGCTTTTTCTCCTTCAAAGAACAAAAAATCCCAATCGCAGATGGGACTACCAAAAAGGACTGATTTTAGCCAATCAGAAACTGCTTCCAATCCCATGCTTCCATTTTTCATCGTGTCCAGCATTGGAAATTCATGTGACAAGCACTTGGAAGTTGAGGTGCGGAGTTCAGGCTTTTTTGGGATTTTGAAGGAGCAAAACGCCGGCAATCCCTTCCCAACTTCAACAATCGACATTTGAACCAGCAGTTGACACAGGCTCTGAGCTGACAAGTGATGACAACAATGCCATGACCATGCAAACATGGATGGCAAGAACAACATGCTGCATGCGGTGGACATCCATGAACTAGCCACAATGGCTACAAATTGATTCAAAATCATCCTTGCCTGTCATGCTGGTTGTCATCAACAATCTCGCCAAATGCATTGATCATGCGTTGCTCAAACCGGAGGCCACCAAGCAAGAACTGCATCAACTTTGTGTGGAGGCGAGTGAACATGGATTTTGTTCCGTCTGCAGTGATGGAAGCCGTGTCCAAGATGCAGTGGAACTCTCAAAGACATCTTCCAAAGTCAAAGTGTGTGCTGTGATTGGATTTCCATTGGGGGCGTGTGGCACCCACATCAAGGTGGCCGAGGCGCGAGATGTGACATCGAATGGGGCGGATGAAATTGAAATGGTGATGAACATTGGTAAATTCAAGGATGGCCATTCTGCTGGCGACTGTTGTCATGTGTTTCAAGACATTAAGGCTGTGGTTGACCTTGCTCATGAAAAGATCATGCTGGTCAATGTGACATTGGAAACATGCCCATTGGAAAGAGAGAACGAAATTGAAAATGCATGCATGTTGTGTGTCCGAGCTGGTGCTGATTTTGTCAAAACATCTACCGGCTTTGATAAAACAAGAGCAACCCCAGAGGCGATGGCCAGAATGAAAAAGGCCGTCGGGGACAAGGCCTTTGCAAAAGCAACTGGAGGGATTCAAAATCATCAGACAGCTGTCGATTTTACAAAGGCAGGCGCCAATCGTTTGGGATGCAGCTCGTCTGTAGCAATTGTCAAGGGCGAAGAATCGCCTGGAAAACAACAATCCCCCGGCACACACATGTTGGGATGGTTTTTTCCAGTTGCACTTTTTCAGCAATTCCTTCGAGGGCCTTTGAATCTTTCTATGACGACACTGTCTATGGGATTGTGTCTCGCTGAGTCATAAGCGGAAGAATATACAATAGCATCACCATGACAGCAGCAATCAATTATGTTCTCTGTACCCAAGTTCTTTTTATATGCATGTTATGTAGAGCACATAGTTACGAAACGGGTCCCCCGGTACACAAGTCAATAATGGATCGTTTCAGATTGGAAAGGCCCGTCGTCACGGACAGTGTAGTCCTCATAAGTACCGGCAGTATTCCTTCCTCATAATCGCTATCGACATTATCAATGGGTTTTCCCAGCCATGTACAAAAGGATGTCTCCGTAGTACATGGAAATGCCGTCGACCACAGCAAGGCCGATGCGGCTGCCTCCCACTTGTCAAAAAAGGAGTTGGCGGGAGGACCAAACGGTGCATTGTTCGTTTGCAATTCTCTGGCGATACCGGGAATAAGTTGTCCCAAGCGTTCCACGGCAAAACTGCCCAAAAAATTGACAAAGGCCTGAATCAATGGAATGTGGACGGGACATGAAATCCATTCGGTTTGTTGTCGATTGAGACATCGAACGGGTTCTTTGGGTGGTTCCACTCCGGTCGTCAAAGATTCTCCCCAACGACCACCAAAGCCTTGCCAATAGTCCGTGGGAGAAGTCACGTCGAGAAGAATGTCGGTCCAATTTCGGTGTCGAATCAAATTGGTGGCATTGGGAAAAAACATGTTGTAGCTGCCATTCGTATCGTCATTGCGGTATACGGTTTGGTCCGCAAAAAAGACAAATCCCGGAAAAAGGTACAAGATATTAAAGGGATACGCACTGTAGACGTGATTGCGCGAGGACACTGGATACGTGGCATGTGTCCCCAAGGCCACAAAGCCCACGGGGTGAAGAGAGTCCTTGTAAAAGATGCATTCTCCCTGGGTGCAATCCGTAATTTGATCAAAGGAATGGGCTCGGTAGGTGACACCCAATGGTTGGGACGGCTGCGTCGTCAGAGATTGACAAATCAAAACCGACATGGATTCCCAATCCCCTTCATGACTTCCATAGGGACCAATTTCTTGTACGGAATATCGTCCTTTTCCCACACCGATTCCCAGTGTTTGGGCTCCATTCCATGTGTAATAAAAGAAATAGTTGATGACCCAGGTATTGCTTCCTGTATCGATGATATTGTAGTAAATGGGAGCTCGTGAACGACCGACTGTTTTGGGGTGCTGACCGTGTTGATTGTTTTGAGTAATTTCATACTCAAATCCTGCGCCTCGTTTGTAGTCTTCCGTGGGAACATGCTCAAAGTAATAGCTACTGCCATTTTTAATGTCAGGTTTAGAAAGTTTCAGCATTGTCTCCAAGTTCAAAGTAAGATCCACGAGAATGGGATCTGGATACTCGTCGTCGCATTCATTGTCATCTGTTGGTTGTTGGTAGATTTTACCATTGTGGGGATCCGTAAACGTCGTGTCGGCTTTTTGCGGGGTATAAATTTCGAGGGGATGAAAAAACAATACGGGAGCATAGGCAAGGGCCACTTCGTGTTGCTGAGCTTCTGGCAAGCTCTTTAAGGATATCGATGATGCAGCACAAAATGAGTCTCCATCTCGAGGTTGAATGTAATCCACGGGATCTTGCAAGGGAGGTCTGGAACAATTCTGTGGCGGTGTATCTTGGTCGGGATCAAAATGACGATTCAAACCATTGGGTTGTAAATTCTGAGCCCATGCCACATTTTGGAAGAGTAGTCCTGCGCCCAGCACAACAAGGACTGATCTGCATTTGTTTTTGGTGGTGACACGCTGTGATTTCATTGACGTGCCTCTAGTAGGAACCGAAGGTCTATTTCTACTTCCCTTTTTAAATTTGTGGGCTGGCTAGTAATATCTAGCTAGCTACCTAGCTAGCTAGTAGTGCAGTAAGAATAACTGTGATAGTCAATTGGGCTGCTGTAATAATAGTTAGTACTACTAGCTACTAGCTAGCTAGTAGCACGTCGTAGTAGCTCACTATGTTGATGTTTCTCACTTTGTGGGTCGGCTGCAACTTTGAGACAACGGCCGAAACTTTTGGGTTACGTGCACGGAGCAGCGCAGGGCGAAAGTCACCTGATGATGAGAGAGCCAAGCGTTGACATTTTTTGGAAGACCCTACTGCTAGCTAGTAGCTAGCTAGCACCAGAGTGCAGTGGGATGCCATGGTAGCAGTTGCAGTAGCTAGCCAGACATGCCTCAATGCAACTGATCCAAAGTTGCTGATCCAAAGTGGCAATTTGCGAGATGAAGGCTTTCAGTTGCCCAGCAATGAAAGAGGCATCAGGAACAAGCATCTTGGTGACAAAGTCCACATTTCGATGAATTGGTCTTCCCATCTCGGTTGGCATGCATCTCGCAAGACATGAAACTTCAGAGAAAAATCATGCCAATTACAATTGGAACATGTTTGGTTTGACTTTCACAAAGCAATCAATGAAGAAATTGTTTTGATGTTTGTCAACTTGTGAATCATCACTCAAAACATGGATTGCAAGATGATGCACAAAATGATCTCTGTCACTTGTTGTTGCAACGCCGTCTTGAGAAATCAGTGGATTTGACATGACATTTTGTTCACTTTTGTTTCACACAATTGGTTTTGTCAGCACAATGTCTTGATTCTGGACTTGATGATCTTGATGCAATTGAAGCAACGCAGAAGACTCAATTCAGTGACAACTGGAAAACATGAAACGAAACCTCAAAATCATCTCTGTCGGTTTCACCCTGCACCAGAAGTGCCCACTCCCAGTGAGAACTTTCTGCAACCTGGAGCAAGCAGGGTTGTGATGCAAACAAAAATGGTTTTTGGGGCACAAAAACATGAACGGAAACCACAGCGCCTTCATTTTGAGCATTTGTTCAGAAGGGGGGGGTCACTGACAATTGTTTGGGGTTGGAGTTTTGTCGCTCATTGGTCAGACAGTGGTCGCTTGCCAGATTTGTTTGTGAAACTTTTGTTTTGTTTGTGAACTTGTGAGCACAATTTGATTGAACTGCATGGAGCCATCAGCGCCTCAGAGCCAATGAGAAAAGTCAAATGGGAAGTTCAACAAGAAAGAAGGTCACCCCATCAACGATTTGAGACAGACAGTTTCACATGAAAATCTGCTGGAGCCTGGCCCCCCTCCACCGACTGGGCAGCATTGTTGTGCAAGAACTGCATGCACCTTGTGACAGAAAAGAAACACCCTTGGAGATTCATCTCCAGATTCGTCTCAGTGTTAGCAAGAACAGCTCTTCATTGGGTTATGTGTCCTGGAGGGGCCATCATTGTCACCAAACTATGAAGATTAATTAACTTTTGGTTGAACGAGAACCGCAGAGAAGACCTCGCGTGGCCGGCCTCATTTTTGATTGGCGGCTTCTTTTACCTTCTGTTCTTTGGAGTCGAGTGAAAAACATATTTTGTACATTTCTCCTATAGTCTGAATACCAGGTACCAGGATTGTGTTCACAAGATAGGACCTCGTAAAGCTACGATGCAAGCAGGATGTAATGGTCACAATAATAGGGTGACGAGAACATTTCAGTTTCTTGTCCGTTCGTGCAGGACCTACCGTAGTTTTGGTACCAGTCAGTGGGTACGGTACTACTACGGTAGCTAGCTAACACCTAGCTACTAGCTCTAGCTAGGTAATAGTAGGATATACCAAAAAGATATCTTTTCGCCGTGGTGAAAAAAATTAATAATAATAACAAAACACAAGTGTAGCACAGGCCACGCTCGAATTCAACAAGCTAGTCAGTCTAGTCACTCGGAGTAATAAAAACTAGAACTAGAAGTACTAGCAACAACAAGTAGTAGTAGTAAACATGGCAGACCCCAGCAATGAAAACCCCGTGGAAGAGGAGGAGGAAAGCATGTTTGACACGGCGGCAGGCGTCATGGGGAATATGTTGGAATGGTATGATTTTGCCCTGTTTGGCTTCTTTTCCGGTGAGTACAGTAGCATACTTCGAGTGGTAGAGTGAGTACGTCTAGTGGAAGGCTTGATCTTCCTTGTCTCATCCATAATTGCCTCTTTCGCGTCTTGGCGTTCCATTTGCAGATGTCATTGCCAAGGTCTTTTTTCCGCCCGTCGAAGAAGGATCCAATGAAAATTTAGTACGTGAACCAAAGCAGCGTGGAACGGGTGGTGGGTGGTGTGTGTGCACGTGGAAGCTCACTCACTCATTGGGTGTCGCATTTCTTTCTACCACTCTTTTTAATATTATATAGCTACGTTCCTTTGCCATTTTTGGTGGAGCCTTTTTGGTAATTTAGCATTGTTGTTGTTTTGTTTCTGTTGTGTCCTCGTCCTGTCACAGTGACAGTGCATGTACTCAACAATGCACACACTCTGTCATCCTTTCTAGATGCGCCCCGTGGGTGGATTGATCATTGGCTATACGGGTGACAAACACGGTCGTAAAACAGCCTTGACGAAAAGTCTCTTTTTAATGGCCGTTCCCACCACGCTCATGGGATGTTTGCCCACCTACGAGAGCGTGGGTGCCATTTCCATTGTCCTCCTCGTCCTTTGTCGTCTTTTGCCGGGTGTCAGTGTGGGTGGACAATTGCCAGCTTCCCTCGTGTACACGGTAGAAAAACGACATGCGAGTCAATGGGGCTTTTATGGGAGTCTTCCCATGTGTGCCGCCAATGCCGGCACGCTCCTGGGCAATTTGTGTGGTGCCTTGTTACGAAGTCTTTTGAGTGAAGAACAATTGATTTCGTGGGGATGGCGGATTCCATTCTTTTCGGGAATTTTGATTGCCTTTGTGGCGTGTTATTTGCAAGTCAATGGTACCGAAACGCATACCAATGCCGGTGTCTATGATCGACAAGATTCCGTCATCAAAAGTCCCATTACCAAGGCATGCATGCCGCAAAATCGCATGGCCTTGTTGGCCACCAGTTTTACACCCATGTTGTGGGCGGCCGGATTTTATATCACCTTTGTGTGGATGGCCATTTATATGGAAACACTCGTGGATCCACCCGTCAAGGGGGCCTTTTGGATCAATGCCATGGCACTCCTTTTGGGTATGACGTTCATGTTGCCCTTGGCGGGACATTTGAGTGATACCTGGGTACGATTGCAGTGCATGACAGTGTCGGCTGTTTTGTTGGCCATTTTGGGACCTCTCATGGTACTGTTGATTGGCAAGGGTAATTCCTTTTTGGCTTTTGTCGCCCAATGGATTTTGGGGGTCTTGTTGTCCTTTTTTGGTGGTCCTCTTTGTGCCTGGCTCGTTGAGAATTTTTCTCCCGAAGTTCGCTTGACATCGGCCTCTCTCGGATACGATATTGCTCATGCCACGGTTGGTGGATTCAGTCCAGCTCTGGCAACCCTCATGTACGATGATGTGGGAATGGCAGGACCAGGATTGTTGTATCCCATTTTTGCAGCACTGTCCTTGATGGGATTGTACATTATGTATTGTGCTGGTGGCAATCATTTGGATCAGACGAGTGCCGATTTGGAATTGGAACAACAAGCGAGTGATGGCGGCGATGCAGCGGAAAAGAACTTGCCCCAAGTGGTGTAAACATTCATGTGTATTTATTTATTTCGATTCGGATGAACGCTGTAAACCGCTTGGCACGAAATATGGAATCAATTCATCAATGCATACATTTTGCATTTACACACGACACGACACAAATCAATCCAACAATCTACTACTTCTTTGGTACTATAAAATGCGCTGTGCATGTCTGGCTGAACTTGTGCCAGGCCCAACAGTTTGCTCCTGACTCACTAAGTAATTTTCATACAATAAATTAAGGTTACGAATATGTGGCATATTGATTGGACGCGTGAACCAAGCCTAGTCAATTCTGTAAAATATTCCCACAACAAACATGTCGGTGTCGGGTCCTCCCATCCTCGTGGCCACCCAAAAACAGAGTATTGTACATAAAGTTGTTCCTCATCGCCTTCGAAGACGTTGAGCGAATGGATCAATGTCGTCATCCTGTCCTTCGCCAACATTCAGTTCTATTGCCCCTGGGAAAAAGTCGTCGTTGCCATCATCGTTGATGGCAGCACCGTCGTCATCCGCGGCATCATCACCATCGTCATCCGCGGCATCATCATCACCATCGTCGTCGCCTCCGCCACCTCCTTCTCCTAGAGCATCATCATCAAAGATCCAATCATCATCGTCGTAGTCATACAAATGATCCACATTATCATGACAAGTTCGACAGATGCGGATGCAGTTACAGATACGGCAATCGGCGCGCATTTCCACCAGCTCACCGTATTCAAAGACGGACATGCGACACATCTTTCCCAACCGTGACGTAAAGAGGTTGCTGGAAAGATCCAAATTGGCTGTACAAAAACATAGCAAAAAGTCAGCCTGTTGTTGACGAGGCAGAAGGAGAGGGATAGTAGGTTTTACAGTACTAATACGACTTACTCAGATGCTTGGTCTCTTCAAATCCAGTCGGGAAACCTCCTGACAATTGATTATTGTTCAGATATATAGTATACACCCGCCCTTTGCCCAGATGGATAAAATCTTCCGGAACCGTTCCGGAAATTCTATTGTGAGAGAGATAGAGATTTTTGATACCAGGAACACTGTCTACAAACTGATAGGGAATGGGCTGGGAAATGTTGTTGTAGGAGATATCCAAGGTTAAAAGATTTTCCAGATTCAGACCTGCGGGTATGCCACCTGAAAAGTTGTTGTGGTGTACAATGAACGTCCCTTTTTGGAAAAACACACAGAAGAAGATAAAGGATTCATGCCGTGAACAACGAGAAGAAACGATGAAGGAAACGTCAGTACACGAATATATTTGGTTGATTTCACTTCATACAGCTTGACTAGTCTACTTACTCAAATTCTTCATACTCAAAGCCGGCAATGGTCCTGTCAGTTGATTGAATCCTGCCATGAATCGAGTCAAATTACCACAATACTCCAAATTGCGTGTCAAGGGTCCCGTCAATTGATTGTCAAAGACGAAAATCTCTTTTGCATTCACCAATTGGTACAAGGGCTCTAAGGTTCCTTGAATTTGATTCTGAGCGACATCTACGGTCGTCAAGTCGGTCAACAATCCCAATTCTGGCGGTAGCGTTCCCGTCAAATTTCGTCGTGCCCAATTAATGCCCGTGACCATTTGTTGATCGGGTCGTTTGGGATCGATTGTACATTGCGTGCCTTCCCAAAAACACACATCCAATTGTGGAAAGGACCATTGTGGGGCTTGTTCCAAAAGTGGCATATTGCTCTCCGCATCTTGATTCAAGGCGAAATCCAGGGTCGCCAACGCATAGCGTTGATGGAGATTGCGCAGCATAATTTGCTTTTCCGACTCACTAGTGATAGAGGCATCGTTGATTTTGGAAATATCCAACTCGAACTCATCTTCTTGGTCCAACCATTGAAGGGCTCGTCCTTGGGGTGTATTGGGATTGGCCAAGAGTGTTTCATCGACAGTGACGGATTTGAGAAAGGGAAAGAATTTGCTCATGGACATGTCTATGGGTGCCAGGGACGGAAGATGGGAGGGACGTGCCGTGGGAGCCAGGGACGGTGATGTTGTCGGTGATTGCGAAGGAGATCGTGTGGGAATTATGGGAACATGAACCGTTGGAACTGTGGATGGTTGGTCAGTTGGCGGGGTGGTCGGCGAGGAACTAGCTACCACTGTTGGTGCTGTTGAAGGAGCCGACGTTGGACTGGTACTTGGTTGACTGTTTGGTGCCAACGTGGGAAGGAAGGTGGGGAAAGAGGTAGGAGCGTTCGTAGGAAGGTCTGTGTTGGATGTAGGTGACATGGTTGTGTAAATGTTGAGATCACTTAATGATACCGTCATGTTTGGACTCGCAGTGTTGTCATTTGGATTGGAAGAAAAGCCATTCAACAGATACAGGGTTGTTACTGCAAATGCTCCTCCCAGCACGAGAATGACCAATAAAATGGTCCAATGTGTACAGCAGGTTTTGTTAATGGCCTTTGATATAGTAGAGGCGGACATATCCGACACAAAGGACATGTATCGTTCGTTGTTGTTGCTGCTGTTGTTGGCGTTGGTGACTGCACTGTTGCTACGCGGTGACTGCGATCGTTGTGGTTGTTTTTGCTGTGACTGCTGCTGCTGCTGGCGCTGCTTGTCTTTTGTGGAAGTACGCGCATTATGATTGGCCTTGGTCATGGGATGATGTTGTCCTTTTTTGGGCCGCCCTTCTTCGTTGCTATCCGAGTCTGTCGAACATGTCGCCGTGCTTTCCAGTTGCTGCTCGTCGTCATAGTCCATCACACGAGCACCAATGTCATGACGATAACGAGGGTAATTGTACTCTATCGCGTTTTCTTCTTCTTCCTCCACTTCCTCCTCTTCTGCGTCTTCTTCATCGTGCCATTGTGGATACTGTTCGTCCAAGGTGATGCCTTCAGGGTCCCTACCACGTAAGGCTCGTGCAAGATTAATTGTATTAATAGTACCGAAGGAGGCATTGAAGATATCGTCGCCTGTAGCAGCCTCTACGAGTTGATCAAAGGAGGAGCATACTGTACTAGTATAGTTTGGAGGAGGAGTACTAGTGGACGAATAGGGTCTATAGCTTTGCAGTTGCGTCTGTGCCGGTCTTTGACTTTTCTTTTGCGTGCTTGGTATCATAGGAGGACGATGGTGAGAAGCGCCATGTTGATTATGATCGCTTTGGTTAGCACAGTGAGTGTCAGGCTGCGTCATGGTGGTTGATTATGGTAGCCTATCGGAATCATCTATCTAGCTACTAGTAGTATCTATTGAATGATTGTGTATTTTTGTTTGTCGGATAGTCTGACAAGTGCGTCTATTACGTTACAATAATAACGTTGGAATGATTTGCCAGTTTGAAAAAGTGAGGAAACTTCGTAAGAAAGCAACTAAAATCTATGCTTTAACTTTTTGAATTGACAACTATCAAAATTAAAGTACAACGAAAGCAATTCTAACCTTCAATTAACCCCATTATTAAATAAGTTTCGTGTTTTGAATGTATAGAATGGCTTCAATTGACAGACGCACATGTGCGCGAAAAGGAAAGATCCGCAATGACGTCAGTCTTCGGCCATCACCAACGAATAAATCAACAGCTATGGATCTGATACAGAAACAAACAGAAACAGCAAGTTGAGCGGCAACATTGGTACTTGTACTCCACAACACAAAAGGGAGTCCACTATGCTAGCTATAGTATTGCTGGAAGCACTACAAACTTGATCCTGATCTTGTTGTACAGGTACAGACAACAGCAGCTGAGTGGCACTTTATAGCATTGATGTTGACCATGCTTCATTCCCATGGAAACTCCTCCTCCACCAATAAGTTGTACATCTTGATCATCATGACAGTCTCCATAGTATCACGAAGATTCGTCCAGGTACAAGCCTTTCGGGTGCCACTCTTGAAACCCTTCCTTCGGGCACCTACTCCTACTACCCATAATAATAACAATGGCATGGCACGTGCTCTCTTTGCTACTCAAGGAGGCGCCACATCCTCCAATACGGATAGCACAAGCCAGAGCAGCAGTGCTACCAAGATTCTGCAGCCTCCGCCGGCACGCCGAGAAGAAGATCGCGTCGTCGTGGCGGGAGTAGCACCCCCCGATTGGCCAAAGGATGTGCCTCGCCAATCCGATTATAGTCCCCACCAACTCTTGCCTTCGACGGGTGTTCCGGATCCCTATGGATGGATGCGCGACGATGCCCGTACCAATCAGGAGGTACTAGATCATTTAAAGGCTGAAAATGCGTTTGCCGAACAACTCACACAACATTTGGAACCTCTTCGAAAAACACTCTATCAAGAAATGTTGTCATCGATTCAAGAAACCGATTATACCCTACCACGACCCAAGCGAAATTATTATTTGTACGCACGAACCTTTGAAGGAAAATCCTACAATATGTATTGTCGGGCACCGCGAAAGGATACAAATGACCCCACCAAGGATGTACTGGACCATAGTATTGAATGGGATGGAACAGCTGAATCTCCCATTTTACCACACGAACAAATCATGCTGGATGTCAATGAACTGGCCAAAGACAAGGATTATTGTGCCGTAGGAACAGTCGCGTCATCCCCGTCCGAACAGCTCTTGGCCTATACGGTCGATTTCAAGGGTGATGAACAATGTGGATTGTATGTGCAAAATTTGGAAACCAAGCAAGTTGTGGATCATGACCCCAACCTTTTCATGTATGGACATGTAGAATGGGGCAAGGATGATGGTACCATTTTTTATTTAAAACTGGATGATACCTTGCGTCCCTTCCAAGTATATCGTCGCAACATTGGTGATAAGGATACTGACAAGCAGGATGAATTGTTGTTTGAAGAAAAGGATGAAATGTATTTTACGTCAATTGGGAAAACCTTGGATGGCAAGTACCTATTCATTGAAACATCGTCCACCGAAACATCAGAAGTTTGGTATTTGGATCTTGAGGATCCATCGGCCACACTGCAATGCATCGCCAAGCGTCGGTTCAAAGTCCTGTACGATGTTGAGCATCGCAATGGCCAATGGTGGATCACCTCGAATGTGGAAGAGACACCCAATATGCGATTGTTTACAGCACCGGCAAAGGCAAATCGCGAAACCGAATGGCAACTAGTTGTGGATCCATCCACAACAAAGCCTCTCTTTGATGGTGGCTACGAAAGGGCCCTTCATAGCGTATCTACCTTTTCCAACCACGTCGTGGCCGAGGGGAGAGAAGGTGGCATGCCACGGGTCTGGATTCTGTCCATGGATACTAACAGCGACAACAACAATAAACTGGTAAAATTTGATGCCTTGGAATTTCCCGAGGCAGCCCACGACGTTGGATTATCAAGCCATTTTGAATTTGATATTGACAAGATTGTCGTGGCGTACGACTCCCTCATTACACCGTTGCAGCATTTGGAAATTTCACTTGACAATGCTGCCGATGCGGGTGCCCTTGCCGAACGGACAGTCCTCAAAGAAAAAGCCGTACCTGGATACGACAAGGAGCTGTACGATTGTGATCGTATCATGGTGCCCTCTCGAGATGGCAAAACAGAAATACCCGTCAATTTGGTGTATCGCCGAGAAGATATGGAGGCCCATAAAGCCCATGGCAAGCCCTTGCACACGCATTTATACGGATATGGCTCATATGGGTGCGTTTTATTGCTTTTGTCATCGTTCTGGTTCCCTACTGGCAAAGTTTCATTGCAGGTGCGTGACTCTTTTGACTCATACTTGCAACACTTCAACTTCATCATAACAGGGCATGCATGGAGGCTTCCTTTAGTGCGACACGTTTGACCTTGTTGAATCGAGGAATTGTCTATGCCATTGCTCAGGTACGAGGTGGCGGAGAGCTCGGTCGACAGTGGTACGAGGAACCCAATGGGGCCAAATATTTGTGTAAAAAGAACACATTCAATGATTTTGTGGATGTCGCAAGACACATGATTGACACTCGAAAGCTTACGAGTCCGGACAAGCTCTCCTGTGAGGGTCGCAGTGCCGGAGGTCTATTGATCGGTGCCACCATTAATCAGGCTCCCGAGCTCTTCAAAGTTGCCATTCTCGGGGTGCCATTTGTCGATGTAGTTTGCACCATGACTGATGCTTCGATACCTCTGACCACGGGTGAATGGGAAGAATGGGGCAATCCGAATGAAGAAAAATTCTTTCAGTACATGATGGAGTATTCTCCCATGCAGACTGTTCAAAAAGGAGCCAACTACCCCTCCTGCCTGCTCACGGGAGGATTACATGATAGTCGAGTGGCCTTTTGGGAACCGGCCAAGTTCGCCGCGAGTCTTCGGCATTTACAAGGCCCAGACTCAGGACCTGTCTGTCTCAAAATGGAGCTGAGTGCAGGACATTTCAGTGCGAGTGATAGATACAAATACCTGAGGGAACTTGCATTTGACTACGCCTTTTTACTAGATCAGCGGGGCCTAGCTTAACATAGAGATAAAAAAACTTTTTCTTTATAGATCATCGTAACTCTGTCACTGACCCACATCATTTTTCTCTAGCGTGCGTGCGACGTGGGTAACAACAGCATACAGTATTGCATCCTTTGATTAAGACAGCCGGTCACGAAAGGCTAACAGTAGCACTCCTGTTAAACACCAAGCAATCGTGGCCACAATATTGATGATTCCTCCGGTATCGAGCTGGCAGTCATCCTCATAAACACCAAAGGCTCCCATAATGCCCAAAACTGGATTGTTCCCACAAATATCACTCCTCAAAATCAAAAAGGTCAATCCTTGACAAAATGGTACTACCACGAGGCAAGTGACAATGGAAAAATTCCAGAAACCTTCGGTCGACATTCGTCGGGAAAAACAAAGGACCAACCAAAGTCCCAACATGACAATGGCACCCAAGACGGTCGCAATAATGGCAAAGGCTCGTGCGGCTTTCCAAGCATTGTCAAAATTAGAGTCGCGGTCATATGCAGAGCATTCTTCTCCTGTGGAGAACAATTGTGATCCACTACTACCAAAGCTAAAGTCGACAGACGACAATTTGGAATACGAAAAGAGTCCAAAATGAACGGTCGCAATGCTATCCAAGACAAGTGGATCAAATTTGACCGATTGGCACCAGAAATTGGCAATCATGGACAAAACAAAGGCAGCCGTGGCCAGCAATGTTGGATACAACCGGATGCATCCGCTTCCAAAATCGGCTTTCATAATGTTCAATTTCTTTTTTTTAATGTCTATTCAATGGGCAATCACAATCATCAAATTGGAAGGACTGCAACAATAGCTCTGTTGCTGGTGATGGATTCGATAATACAGTAGCGCTACTACATTGTACCACCATTCCGGTTGGCATGCATCTTCAATTCTTGCTTGGGTTCCGGGTCAGAGCGCACATGTTGTTCTCTTTCGTTTTTTGGCGGTGAGCGAGAGGTCGCCCCGCGTTACAAAGACGCACATGTGTTCACTGCTGTTCTGGATCATGGGCCAGTGAGCAGTGACAACACAATGAGCAGGTTGAGCTATGTCTTCTACTGCAATCTGAAGCCTCTCCTCTCTCCAACACAAAACACCATAAATGTATGACCAATCAAAAGCAGTGGCCTGTTCCTGCATGAATTGGAACAATCTGGAATGTCAGTCCCAAACTTGACAATTGTGGTTTTGCAATTGCTCAAATGACTGAAAATTCACACAATGTCATCACATGACATTTTCTTGGTTGAGCACTGAAGTGACTCGTGCACATCATGCTGTGGTGGATATCAATGTGCCCAAGGATTACAGCAAATTGCAACATGCAAATCAAAATTCAACAAATTGTTCACCTTGATCACCAAGTCACTCAGCATTGTCAAAGTTCTGGACGATGCGGGCACAACCTCACAGGAGAACCAGCTTTCTTGGGTGGTTCAAATCCAAGCAATCTTTCATAACTTTTCAGGCATCTTTTGACACAAGTGGTAGATTCCATAGTCAAAATGCATTTGTCATGACTGTCCTTGTCCACTCGTTTGATCTCATCCCTGCCAACTGGACAATGGGCACTCAGGAGAGTTCCCTCCTTTCAAGACATGTTTGTGTTTGTTCTTCAATTGTTTCATCAACCACATGGGGCTCTTGCTCGCAACAAGCACAGCATCTGCCCATGCACACAAGCATTCACAGTGGTCACTGTGGTCTCTCATCCAGATGACACTTCCACTTGACTTTGGAAGAATCCGATGTCCTTCAAATCATTGCCAACATCTCTGCAGAGCTGTTTTGACTAGTTCTAGCACCACAACAAGTTTGAAACATCACCAAAGCATGACGTTCAAGCCCCTCAAGCTCTGGTCCAGAAATTGCACATGACTTGTCTCTGGTTTTAGCTTTCAGGCAGTGCTAGCAAATTCACAAGCATGCAATTGAATGCCATTCAATTCGGAAAGGAGCACAACAAACTGTCCTAACACGTGCAAAGGAAACTGTTGGAAGAAGAAGAATGATGTGGCTAAAATGAGACAAGCAGGCACTGCCCCTGCTACCGGCACGACTGTCTGTTGTCCCATCTAGCATGTGGTGTGCTGTCACACACAAACTGGTAGTGCTGTGTGCTGCCAACACACTTCTGCGAGCGAATGTGCGTCTCGCACTTCAATCGGACCTATGTCGGATCTGCTGTGCTGTCTGTGGATGCATTTGGAATTCGGAGGTTCGGAGTGTCTGCAGTGCATCACTGATGAGGTGCGGTTTGTGTGGATCCATCTCAACGGATCAATGCTGCGCGTGCGTGCGCTAAGAGTGGATCAACGGAGGGTCACCAAGCCTGCGTTTCCTAATCACTGTGTGTCATTGCTGTGTCAACACAGGGTTCCCAAGCCTGCCAGACGGAATCGGTGCGTCACCGATTGATGATGCAATCTTTTGCATGTGTTGCGTGTCACTTCTGTGATTCAAACCTATGCCCTCCAAGTGTTCCTTTTTTTTTACTGCTGCTGTGCAGAGGAGCACTGTGTCATCTCACCATGTTGGAAGAAGAAGAATGATGTGGCTAAAATGAGACAAGCAGGCACTGCCTCTGCTACCGGTGCGACTGTCTGTTGTCCCATCTAGCCTGTAGTGTGCTGTGACATCATGCAAACTGGTAGTGCTGTGCACTGCCAACAAAAACCATGCCAGAGCATGCAATGTTGCTGTGGAGGATGGTGGGGTAAGATTTCCTGAAGCTGCCAATCTGGCTTTTTTTTTTTTCAAATCAAACTTGCAATCACAAACAACATGCATTTGAGCTTTTGATGGTCTTTGGTGATTCTGGTGCTTTTGCCTGGGTCAGCAAATTTCCTTCACTAGCGCATCTTTCAAAGTGAATTGCCATTTTCTTTATCCAATTCATTTGCTTCTTGAAAATTCCTAGGAATCTCACCACCAACTTTGTGCTTCATGGCATTCTTTTGCTTGGCCTTGAAAGCTTGTCTTGACATCCTTGCTGGCACAAAACGTTTTCTCTCTCTTCAGTTGGTCAATCTCTCAAATCGTTTCCATCCTGGGAGATCCAATGAACTGTTCTCATGGTTTCCACAATTTGCACACGCAGCAGGAACATCTTTGGTCATGTCAATGTCACAATGGTTCCCAAACACATTCTCCATTTGACCAATTGACCTGAATGGAATGTGCTTTCTTATCCAAATTCAATCTGTGGTCACCCCATGCATCCACAAACCACAAACTCGTGTGGTCATCCTCTTCATGTTCATTCTGTCATTTGTGACATCCATGAATCATCTCATTCTGCAATGTGTCCATGTCTAAATTTTCATTACCCAAGGACATCATGTGTTTTTTCTGGTCTTGGCAGTGCACTGTGACCCTGGTTGTACATCCATTGTCATCAATCTTGTGTACAAATTCACAACCAACTGAATAAGACATTCAGCCTCTGTGTCATGAACATTTTCTTCTCTTGCTCCATCATCATCATGAGCTTGGATTGTAGCACCAGTGATGTCCTTTGAGTCAGATAATCTTCCTTATCAACCTTTCTTTTCTTTGCATGTGCAGAGTCAGGGTGCACCTCTTGCTGACTTTTGCTGTGGTGCAATGCAGCCAAGTTTTTTCAGTGTTGCATGGTCATGCAAAGCACTCAAATGACGCAAACAGCACAGCCAAGACCTGTCTGGGGTGCCTGTCCCATCAAGGAGCTTTGCCACATCTCTCTTCAGGGCTTGTGTTTCCCTTTCTGCCCTTGCCCTGTCTTGCTCTTGCTCACAAGGCTCAGAGCAACTATGTTTCATTTGAAACAGGCTGCAAATGATTTTTGCTTCGGCGCTGTCTTTTCATTTGCAGATTCAGAGATCAATGTCTGAGGAGCCCTTCTTTTAATAAGAAAATCCATCAGCACTTTTGAAAATTCACTTTTGGAGTGCACCCCAAACACATTGATCCCATGGCTATCAAAACCAAAAATTGTCTGGACGCCAGTTTGTCCGCCATTTGCAGAGCACACTGAAGCCAATAAAGTTAGTTGTCACCTTCTCTGCCAAAGATGCCACACAGTGCTGGAAGCAGTTCTGCAATGTTTGATCGCATTTTCCAGTGTCTTTTTAATGGCACGTTGCGGCTTCCAGACAAAACATGGAATCATCAAGTGGGACCAATCTTAGGTGGGATTTCCTTAGGAAGAGGAAGTCAAGGAACTTCCTCTCTTCCTCCAGGAAGTGAGGAATTCCAAGGAATTCCTAAAGTTCCTCCAAGTTCCTAAGTTCCTCCTAGCTGGAAAAAAATCAGGAATTCCTAGGAAGTTAGGAAGTCGGTGGAGATAAAAAACTTCCTCTGTTCCTCACTTCCTCCACTTCCTCTGAAGGAATTCCTAGGAAGTTCCTTAGGAACAAAGGAAGAGAGGAAGATTTTTAGCTTTTTCCCAAAATTTTCTTGGGCTCCATGTC
>Ga0163149_10003358_pt1 | contig 18295 bp, 10 predicted proteins | sample OliLakLV19MP5G1_FD_148604 | JGI IMG/M metagenome (GOLD analysis project Ga0163149, IMG submission 148604) | Freshwater microbial mat bacterial communities from Lake Vanda, McMurdo Dry Valleys, Antarctica - Oligotrophic Lake LV.19.MP5.G1 | ecosystem: Environmental > Aquatic > Freshwater > Lake >...
ATAAGGAACAAGTGATGCGTTTAAGAAAAATCGTTATTCCTGGCTCTTTAATTTTAATTATAGGTTCTTTGCTGATCACTACATTGGTAAACATTTACGCTTTCAAAAGTAATTTGGGACCTTTGCGTTCATGGATACCTGCTAGTTTTTTGTGGTTAGTATCTTTATTTGTAATTGTTTTTTTTCTTGGAATAAAAAGTAATATTAATATGCGTATAAGAAATATAGGATTAGCTGGGGTCATGAGTTTTTCGGTTGTAGCGCTTGGAACATATTTGGTAAGGCAGTACCAAATGACAACAACATACGCTAATTCCTACGATAAAAGATGGGAAGCATTAAAAGAAGCAAAACTTTCTTCGGTCGAATTAGATAAACTTTATCCACCTATATCGTCGGGGATGTTAATTGATACCCACATTGACAAAGAAAAATTTGAGCAGGTGAATTTGTTTCAATAATCAAAAATTAATTCTTTTGTTATAGGTGGAAACAATTTGTAAACATTCTAGTACACTTTTGTTTTAATTGAGATACACATCGTTAACCCTCAATTAATACATACGTATTATTCAGGCACTACTTTCACAAGCAAATTTTTAGCAAATGCTTGTTAATGTATTGATTGTCGATAACGGAGTAAAGGAAATATTTACTTCAGTAAATAATCTCAATGATTATGAATTTACAACGTCCTTAGATGTAAAAAATGTAATCAATAAATCTCTTGAGCTTTTACCAAACATTATTGTTCTTGATATTCTGATGCAGGATATAGATGGTATTGAAATGTGTGCTGAGCTGAGATCTTTTAATGTGTTGAATAATACTGCAATCATATTTTACACTTCCCGTGACGATGATTATGCGCAGATAGCGGCATTTAATGCTGGTGCGGATGATTATATTATTAAGCCTGTCAAAGCCTCTGTTATGACAAGGAGGATAAATGCATTGATAAAAAGATCAATAGTAAATGAAACAGATTATTCTAGTACACCTCCTGAAAATACGGGCTTAGTTGTTGATAGGGAAAGGTATCTTGTTTTTAATAGTGGTACGAAGATAAATTTACCAAGGAAAGAATTCGAACTCCTCTCACTACTTAATTCCTTTCCTCAAAAAGTTTTTACCCGCACAGAAATTGCAAAAAAAATATGGAATGAGGAGTTCGCTCCTGAGAACAGAACTATTGAGGTTCACATCAGGAGACTGAGAGAAAAACTAGGAAAAAGCTTTATTGGAACAATTAAAGGTGTAGGCTATAAAATAAATCTTCAGCAGGCAGATTAATTAAAACAAAACTCTATGTTAAATTTTTATACGCGTTTTAAAAAATATTGACATGAAATTAACCCAATGATAACACCTCCTTTAACGAAAATAAACTTTGTATGCTGACATTCGCATGTCGAAAAATAGATTCATCAATTGAAAATTTATCTCGGGAAAATTTAAAATGAAAAAGGTATTTTATTATAGTTTTTTAGTTTCTTTTTTTTTCGCTTCAACATCGTTTCGTACACCATTGCATAAAAAAGATAATATTGAAATGGATGTGCCTTTAGAAGCAATAATTGTTGAAAAATATTACGTTGCAAATTCCTCAGATATAGTTGATACTGCTGGCGGACTTCTTGCTAAAGGTTCTGTTACATACAGAATTTATGTGGACATGAAACCTGGATATACGCTGCAAGCAGTTTATGGTGTTCAAAATCATGAACTTGTAATTAAAACTACAACCACTTTTTTTAATAATATTTTAAGTAAATCTCCAACGGGTGATAAAATTGAAATCGATCAGCTTAACAATAACTCTGTTGGTTTAGATTCCTGGCTAACGATTGGTGCTGCCTCCAAGTCTCATTTAGGAATATTGAAAAAAGAAGATTCAGATGGGTCTTTATTGGTGAGAAAATCTCTTAACAAAGCTGATGGATTAATTAAAGGAAATGTACGGCCCTTAATCAACTACGGGCTTAACCTAAGTTGTTTTGATGAAGAAAAAAATGCATCCACCTTTACTGTTAATAATGGATCACTTGCTGTGCTTGGTGGATTTCAGGGGCCAACCAACGAAAATAAAGTATTGATTGCACAACTTACAACAACAGGAAAGTTATCCTTCGAGTTGAATTTACAATTAGGCACTCCGACAGGAGGCGCATTGCAATACGTTGCTAAAAACCCTGAAGGGAAGGAAATACAATTTAATGAACTCATTTATAATTAAATAGTTGAAAAACAAAAACAAAACAAATACGATGAAAAAGATCTTACTAGGCTTGGTTTTATTAAGTGCATATGGTAATGCACAGAATGGGCTTCAAAATGTTATAGTTGAACCATATTATATCTCAAGCGAAAATGATACAATAGCTAACATCGATGGCGGAACCCTTCCGATTAAATCAACGACTTATAGAATATATGTTGATATGTTGCCCGGTTATAAATTTCAGGCGGCTTATGGCGTTAACACTCTGGGGGGAGAACATGAACTTCGTCTTGCCACTACAACAACTTTTTTTAATAATGTTGACAGAGGGGATTCATACCCGGCTTTCAATAAATCTTATGAGGATGATAACACGTTGATGGTTGATTCGTGGTTATCATGTGGGGCTGCTTGCGCCGGAAGTTTTGGAGTACTTAAAAGCGCAGACAATGGCGTTTCGACTATCGTAAATAGTTACGTGCCAAAAGTTTTGCAGGACAGCAATGCATGGATGGGGATACCTATCAGAAACCAGGATGGCATTATTACCACAACCATAACGCCTGAACCTGTTACCGATGTAAATATCAGTACCGAGGTGGCTGTGTTTGGAGACGGCTCAACAGTAGGTTCAGTATTTTCAACTTACAATGGATCATGGGCATCACTCAATGGTTCTGTTGGATTGGATACTTCAAATATTGTTTTGATCGCACAAATTACAACTGATGGAAATTTTGCATATCAGTTGAACATTCAAATTGGAACACCATCGGGGGGAACACAACAATATGTTTCGAAAAATGCTGTTGGATCAGAAATTCTTTGTGCTTTTTGTATGGACTCGTTGATTGTTCCTAATTATTCTCCTACTGTTACAGTTACTGCACCGGTATCGGGTACAACCGTTACTGCTGGAAATGTAGTTAATATCACTGCAACCGCCGGGGATCTTGATGGGTCAATCGACTCTGTACAATTTTATATTGATGCGAATTATATTGGCAGTGATCTTTCTTCTCCATATCAAATCAATTGGACAAGTGTAGTTGGTACTCATAGTATAACAGCTATTGCATATGATGATATGAGCGCACAAGCAACTTCTTCGGTAGTTACTATTACTGTTACAACCGGAGGCGGTTCCGGAATTGAAGAAAATAGCTCAGCTCCTGTAATTACTTTGTATCCTAATCCTGTAAGTGATTTTGTCAACATTGAAATTACAGCAACTCAGCCGAGTAAATCAAATCATTATGCTATTTATAATATTCAGGGAGAGGTTATGTATCGCAAGCAATATAGAGAGATCGGGGCCTTAGCGGGAAAACATATTGAAACTATTGACATGGCACAGTTTGCAAGCGGACAGTATTTAATAGTTTTCTCATTTGACGAAACAGTTTCAACACAAACAATTATTAAAAAGTAATCACAGGTTGTTGCACATAAAATAGGAGCATCTGTAAATTCAATTTTTTACAGATGCTCCCAATTTAGTTCCAAGGTTAAACATGAAGAAGTTAGCTTTAGTATTCATTTTGTTGTTAATAATTTCTTCTATACCTGCCCAAACAATTGTAAGAGGTAAAATTACAGATGGAACAGGAGAAACATTAATTGGAGTTACAATTGTTCTTAAATCAAATCGCGGGATAGGAACAGTAACAGATTTTGATGGTAATTACTCTCTTAAAATAGCTGATTCTTCTTCTCAAACATTAGTTATTTCTTTCATTGGATTTAATACCATTGAAGAAAATATTATGCCAACCAAGGGGGTAATAGATAGAAATTTTGTAATGATGCCTGAATCCCACGAGATTAATGAAGTGGAGATTACATCAAAGGCAATAAAAGCAAATGATTACTACATGGAGAAGATGAAGATGAATTCATCAGCCTCTATTGATTATATTTCTTCTGAAACAATAAAAAAGACCGGCGATGCAAACGTTGGTGCTGCTGTGGCTCGTATTCCCGGAGTGTCAACCAATAGTGGTGGTTTTATTACAGTAAGAGGAATTGGTGACCGATATGTTAAAACAACAATTAACGGCTCTCGCATTCCAACATTGGATCCATTCACAAATAATATTAAACTTGATCTTATTCCTTCCAGCCTTATTGATAATATTATTATTACGAAAACCTCGAGTCCGGATCTACCCGGGGACTGGACGGGTGCTTACTTATCAGTTGAAACAAAAGATTATCCTGATAAATTAAATGTTTCTGTTGAAAGTTCATTTGGTTATAACTACAATAGTTCGTTCAGAAAAATTTTATCCTCCGAACATAGTTCAACAGATTGGATGGCTTATGATAATGATTTCAGGAGTATTGATCATTCAACTTATTCTGTTCCCAGGCTTGAACCAACTCAATACCAGGAAATGACGGCCTTGGGTTTAGGCGATTATTTTAACACAATGGGAGTAACTCCCAGTGCATGGAATACGACTTTTTTTAATCTCGGATTAGTTCAATTGAACCTTTTGGAAAATAGTCAACTAGGGGATGAGAATGCTGTTGCTGCCGCAACTGTGAAATACAATGAAACATTGAAACTGGAAGCGTTTGATATTTTAAATAAAAAAACTGTTGATTTTGGACAGTCGCTTCCAAATAATTGGACCACAAAATCACGGAGTACTTTATTAAATTTCAGTCAGAGTTTTAGTATTGGGAATCAAACAAAATTGTTTGGTAAACCGCTTGGCTTCATTGCAGGATTTCGTTACAGTAATGGAAATCAGTTTGATGCTCATTCTAGTGCAAACAGGATTATAGTAGACCCTACTTCGGATACAGTATCTGTTTTTTCTGTTACAAAACAAAAAAACACGGTTGAAATGTATGGATGGAGTGCGTTGTTAAACGTGGCTTATAAGTTTAATTCCAATCATACCATGTCATTTTTATTTATGCCAAACTTCATCGGAACAAATAACGTAAGATCGGGATCATCAAGCGGATTTCTGGATTCTGAAGATACGCTTTATTTTATTAATCAGTTTTATGAGCAACGTCGCCAAATGGTTTATCAATATAAATCTGAACACTATTTTCCAAAACCTAAAATTAAAGTAGAAGCAAATGCATCATATACCAGGGGGAAAAGTAGTGCTCCCGATTTCAAAAATCTAGCGTATTTAAAAACTCAAGCCGGTGACTATACAATTGGTGGAGGAAATCCTGTTCAGCGTTTTTATAGAGAGTTAACCGAAAACCTTTTTGATTCTCGTCTAACAGCTGAAATTCCTCTTGGAAAAAAAGCCGGATTAACACGCAAATTTAAATTTGGTGGTGCCTATCAACATATGTCACGTAAATCTGATCAATACCAATACTCAGTAAATCTTACCGGAAATAGTAGAAACTTCGATGGGAATATCGAACAATATTTGTCTTTAGAAAATTTTGGAGTTCAGTCCGGTACATTTAACGGGACTTATTATCATACATTGGATTTGAATTATCTTGAAGCTGGTCGCTCATGGGATCACAATGTGGGTAGAAATAATATTACTTCGGCCTTTATGATGGTTGACTATGCTTTGATTCGTTTAAGAGTTTCAGGAGGAGTACGAATGGAAAAGGCTTTTACGCGTACCGATGCATTGAAATACGATACACTTAATTATAGTTCAGAAGATCCTAGAAGAAACTTTGTTTATCCTGCCGAGTTAGAAAAGACAAACTATTTGCCTAGTATTGGCTTAATATACAAATTAAGAAAGGATGAAGCTCAGCCAATTAACTTGCGTGTAAATTATGGTCGCACTGTTGCTCGTCCAAGCATACGAGAGTTATCCAGTTTTTTTGCGTATGACTATGAGTTGAGAGCCAGTGTTATTGGTAATCCAAAATTGAAAGTAGTTGATGTGAATAATTATGATTTACGATTTGAGACTTATTTTAAATCGGGCGATAATATTTCGTTTAGTTTATTTTACAAAGATTTCAAAAATCATATTGAACTAATAAATGCGGGAGGATATACCTGGCAAAACGTTGACAACTCATTTGTACGAGGGCTTGAATTAGAAGGAAAAAAAGTCATTAAAAAGATTTTCGAAATAAGGGCCAATATTTCACTTGTAAATTCCCGTTCTTCTTTTGATCAATATGGTATACAGATAGATGATGTAGGGAATCTTGAGCGGGGACCTTTTCAGTTTCATGTTTCACGTACTATGTTCGGTCAGGCACCCTATGTTATAAATACAATGTTCTCTTATAAAGCGGATAGTATTGGCTTAACGACTACTTTAAGTTATAATGTTCAAGGGCCAAAACTTGTAATTCCGGGCTTTCTTATAACTCCGGATGTATATGAACACCCTCGGCATATAATAGATTTAAAAGCAACAAAAAAATTAGGAAAACATTTTAACCTCAGTCTTACAATAAGAGATGTGTTAGCCGCTCCTGTTAGAAGAACATATAGACGTGATGGAAAATGGCTTTCAGATTACGATAGGTTCAAGTATGGCACTAGTTACATTTTGAGTTTACAATACAAAATTTGATTGAATGAGAGTTGCATTGATTAGCATTTTTATATTTATTTTCTCTATTACTTCATTTTCTCAGATAGAAAAAGTTATTTTCGAAACATATTATGTTTCCGACGCAAATGATGCTACCGATACATTAGGAGGAGGGTTACCGGCTGGATCAAAAACATACCGGGTATATATTGATTTAAAACCAGGCTGTAAACTCAGAAAAATTTATGGAGATGCTAATCATGCATTGAAAATAAAAAGCGATTCTATATTCTTCAATAATATTGATAGAGGAAAAAGTTTTGGAAATGAATTTAGTAAAAGCTGGTACGGAGATAATACTGTGGCATTGGATACATGGCTTACTCTAGGCCAAACGTCAAAGAACATAGGAGCCAATGCTTATTTTGGAATTCTCAAAACACACGATACAGATAGTTCTTTCGTTGGAGGCGGCTATAATGATGGCGGTAGTGCGGGTATTGCCGGAGGACTGCTTGTTAATAATGATGTGTCTGCTGGGATTCCAATAAAAATTGCAGATGGATTTACGATGGATACTGCAACAACGTCATGGGCGAGTTATGGTATTAAAGATATTGTGACCGGAAATGACTCTACAATTTTTGGATCAATTGTAAAGGGCAATCAATTCATAAGCAATAATGCGGGACTTCAGAATTCAGGTACTGTTGGAGTTAATGCGGATAGCAATTTGGTATTGGTTGCCCAGTTAACAACCAATGGTGATGTTTCGTTTGAACTTAATGTTGAATTGGAAGAGCCGGACGGCCCACAAACAAAACTTGTTAGATATGTTGCTGACGGAAGTACCCTGTTAACTGATGAAGTATTGAGTCCCTTTTTAAAATATCCTCCTGTGTGTGGCTGTACTGACAATCGATATATTCAATATAACCCCAATTATGCCTGTTTACTTTTAGATTCTTGTAAAACATTAAAGGTTTATGGATGTACTGATCCGTTGGCATGCAACTATGATCCGGCTGCAAATATATTCTTGCCAAATTTTTGTTGTTATCCTGGCAATTGTCAGAATAGAGACATAAGCGTGGTTTGTCCAACGTTAAGTGTTAATGAAAATAATTCTTTAGCTGAATTGAAACTTTTCCCAAACCCTGCACAGGATCAACTCGAGGTGCAAATTACTTTGAATGGAAGAAAGAAATATAAATATGAAATATTTGATTCCGTTGGGCAACTGGTGATGGAAAAAACATCAGAGGCAAGTGATGTATTGCATGAGCAGCTAAACATCTCATTACTTGCCACCGGCCTTTATGATTTTCGATTGACAACTGAAGGTAATTGTGTGACAAAAAAATTTATTAAAAATTAATAACCATTTTCTTGAAAATAAATATTCAACATAAGGTATATACAAGAAGAACAAACGGGCTTTCATTTCTGTTTGTTCTGTTAATTACATTTTATGTAATTCCTTTTAGTGCTTGTAAAGATAAAGAATCTCCTGCGCCTGTGCAGGAGACCGGAACAGTAAGCGATAACGAGGGAAATGTTTACGAAACCATTAAGATTGGTGATCAGTGGTGGACGACTGAAAACCTGCGAGCTACAAAGTATAGAAATGGTGATCCTATCCAATTCATAACAGAGGATACTTTATGGAAAAATTCTACTATTGGCTCCTATTGCACTTTTGACAACATAGCAAATAATATTAATGTCACAGGAGGGCTTTACAATTGGTATGCGGTAAATAATGCAAATAGTATTGCACCTGAAGGTTGGCATATTCCAACCGATGCAGAATGGAAAATGCTGGAAAAACATCTTGGCATGAGTAACAATGATTTGGAAAAAGTAAACTGGAGAGGATCGAACGAAGCTCAAAAATTAAAAAGTACAGGGCAGCAAGAATGGGTTCTTTATAATAATATTTTACCTACAAATGAAAGTGGCTTTTCTGCATTGGCGGGTAACTGCAGAATGTTTAATGGTATTTGGGGCTCTCCGTTGGATTTACGATCAATGGGTTTCTGGTGGACGGCAACCGATAATCCCGGATATGATCAAGCCTGGTATCGTTACCTTGATTCTAAAAAAACGGATGTGTTTAGATTCTACGGACCAAAAACTTACGGGTTCAGTGTTCGATGTGTAAAAGACTAATAAAAATTTCTTTTGAGAATTAGAGTTTATACGGAATAAGGTTTATGAACGAATTGTTTATTTGGGCTAAAACCCTGATTTTTGTAATATTTTTTTTATCCCCGCGCTAAAGCACGTGGCTATTGGCCACGACCTTGCGCCACCGCTAAAGCTATGACGGTACGCAGTTAGGTCGTGGAATTAAATTCGTCAATGAAATTGGACTTTAGTCTAAAAAAATTTAACTGAAACACGATCATAGTCAAATGGTACAAATCTTAATCGATATAAACTCTATTATAATTATTCTGCTGGATTTTTTCGTAGCAATTAATTAATATACCGTATTTGATTCAGGAAAAACCTCACAGATAAGCCTCAGTATTCACTTTCCCTAAACCAATACCAACATTCCGGATTTACCTATATTCATTCGTTAAGTTATTGTAATTAATACTGCAGTTTCATAACCTAAAGTCTACTTATAAATAAAGATTTGATAAGCCTATAACACTCTTAAGGAAACATCCTTAATAGACATTTGCACCGTTCATTAATAGTGATGAACTAAAAAATAAAAATTCAAAAACAGAAAATGAAAATGAAAACAATTTCGAGATTAGTTGCATCTGCTGCCATGGTAGCTGTAGCTATTGCTCCAAGTTTTGCTCAAACAAATCTTGGTGCATCATGTGGATGTCCTCCTGTAGGTTCAAGACCTGAGGTAAGTGTTTCTACCCTTGGTCATACACCCGTTGGTGGTCTTAATGAGTCAGTTCTTACTTCGTCAAATACCATTCTTACTTGCGATAAAATCTGGGTATTAGATAGAAGATATTATGTAGATACTTTAAAAGCAATAACAATAGAGCCGGGAACATTAATCAAAGGGAGAAAATTTTCAACTCCTGATAGTGCGAGCGCACTTATTGTTTCGAGAGGTGCAAAAATTATTGCAGGAGGAACTCCTGATTGCCAGATAGTTTTTACAGGAATAAATGACCCAATGAACGGAACATATGGTGTTTCGCACAGAGGAGATTGGGGTGGACTTGTACTTTTAGGAAGAGCTAAAAATAATTTAACTCTTGCAGCAAATGGTCCTCCAGCAACTGGTAAACAAGCTATATCTGATGGTGTAGGTTATTGCGAAGGCTGGGCTTCTGTTAACCCAAGAAATCACTACGGAAATTCTCCTGGTTTGACTGATGATAACGACAACTCAGGTATACTAAAATATGTTTCTGTAAGACATGCAGGAGCTATCATTTCTACAGGAAATGAATTGAATGCTATCACCTTAGCTTCAATTGGAAGGAGTACAACAATAGAGAACGTTGAAGTAATTTCTTCTGATGATGATGGTATTGAATTTTTTGGTGGAACTGTTAACGTAAAATATGCAGCTGCGATGTTTGGAGCTGATGATATGTATGATTGGGATCAAGGTTATTCCGGAAAAATTCAATTCGCTTTCGGTCTTGCTCCTGACAGCGTTACTTGCAACACGGCTGATAATGGTATTGAGGCAGACACCTGGGATAATAGTGCAACTGGTGCTTCGCCTGATTCCGATCCTATAATTTATAATATGACTTTGATAGGCAACTACAGTACTAATTTAGCTGCGGACAATAGCGCTCATGCTGGGTTTAATGCAAAAGATGGTACCGAAGGTGAGGTTTACAATTCGGTGTTTTCAAACTGGGCTTATGGTTTTGATACCAGGACTGGTACACAGCAAGCTTATGGAAATTGGACTGGTGATCTTTTAAAAGTTAAATGTACTGCTTTCAATAACATCAGAAGAACTGCAATTGGTGGTTACCCTTTGGCTCACAACAGAGTACTTACAGGTATAATTGGTTCAGACACAACTAAATTTACTTCTGATCTTAATACTAAATCATTAACTATCCCTGGCTTTGATCCTATTTGGGCAATGAACACAAGCAACAACACTGTTTCTAATTTGTATGATGCTGTTCCTAATCCTGCTTTAACAACAACTGGATGTCCAACACCAACAGATGGATTTTTTACACCTGCATCATATAAAGGAGCGTTTTCTACTACAGGTAAAAACTGGTTGTCAGATTATTCTTACGCTTCTATGCTGGGATTAACAACAGGACTTGTGCCTTGTCCAACTGATATTAACGGTGATGGTATAACCAACAACGTTGACTTTTTACAATTGTTAGGTCAGTTTAATCAATCTTGTCACTAGAAATAAAAAAGGGGAGGAAGTCTTTCGTACAGACCTCCTCCCCTAATTAAACTAAATATAAAAAAATAAATATAAAAAAAAAATGAAAAAAATACTAATGAGCTTAGGGCTGCTTTTTGCAGGTTACTTTGCTCAAGGCCAAAATGGATTAGAGAATATCATAGTAGAAAAATACTATGTCTCTAATGCAGCGGATGCAACAGGTAGTGTTGGTACATTGCCTGCGGGATCTGTAACATATAGAGTTTATGCAGATATGCTACCAAACTATAAATTCCAGGCACTTTATGGAATTTCTACTCACACACTTAACATTTCTACAAGTACAACCTTCTTCAATAACGAAGATAGAGGTGCAACTTCCCCTAATGGTATAAGTGTAACCAATACCAGAAAAAATTCTGTAATGATTGATTCCTGGTTTTCTGTTGGCGCAACAGCTGCAGGAAAAATGGGTTTGCTTAAAACAGAAGATTCAGATGGATCAATTGGTAACGCAGATGGTATGCTTCAAAATGCAGATACTTCTGCAGGTATACCTATTAACGGTACAGGCTCTCAGGATGGTATGATTGCCGGAACACCTGAATCAGTTAGTTTTGTTGGTCTTACTACTGAACTTGATGTATTTGATGCAACAAGTCAGCAAGGAAGTTCTTTTGTGACAACAAACGGTTCTATTGCTTCACTTAATGGTTCAACGGGTCCAACAACAACGAATAGAGTATTGATCGGACAGTTTACAACAGATGGCGTTTTCGGATTTGAATTAAATATTCAGATTGGAACTCCTTCTGGTGGAACACAAAATTATGTTGCAAGAAATCCTGTTGGAGCTGAAATTTCAATTCCAAGCTTAAGACTTGCACCCAATCAAACGCCCAAAGTAAATATTACTTCACCGGCAAATGGTACACATTTTGTAACAGGCGATATTGTTAACATTACTGCTACAGCATCTGATACTGATGGAACAGTTTCTTCAGTTCAATTTTTTGTTGATGGATCATCAATCGGTACAGATAATATTGCTCCTTATACTGCAGCTTATACTAGTGCAGTTGGAACTCACTCTCTTACTGCAAAAGCAACGGATAACCAAGGTGCTGTAAAAACATCTACAGTTGTTGCTATTATTGTTGGTAACAATACACCTCCAACAGTTAGTGTAAGTGCACCTTCAACAGCAGTTGTTGGCGATAATGTTACCATTTCTGCTACTGCAGGTGATGTTGACGGAGCAATTTCTTCCGTAGAATTTTTTGTAAACGGAGGTTCAATAGGTACAGATAACAGCGCTCCATACACAATGAACTGGACTGCAGTATTAGGTATATCAAGTTTAACTGCAAAAGCAACGGATGACAGAACAGCACAAACTACTTCTTCACCTGCTTCAATTACAGTTGCCGCTAATATTCCTCCTTCAGTTAGCATTACTGCTCCAACTACAGGTTCTGCATTTACTGCTCCTCAGGTTGTAACAATTACTGCTAGTGCAAATGATCCGGACGGAACAGTGACTCAAGTTGAGTTTTTCGTTAACGGTGGTTCAATTGGAATTGACAATAGCGCTCCGTATAGCATTGATTGGGTAAGCGTAATTGGTTCAGCAAATTTAACAGCTAAAGCAACTGATGATAAAAGTACTATCACAACTTCTGCAGGTGTTTTAATTGACGTTGCAGATCCTAATGCACTTCCTTACAAAGTTGTTAGTACAGTTGCAACCTGTCTTCCAAATAGTTTCTGCATTCCAGTTAAAGCAATGGATACAGTAGCTAATGTAATTGGTTATGACGTTGTATTGAACTATGATAACGCAAAAGTAACTCCAACAGGAAACGTTACTGTTTTCAATACATTAATTAATCCAACTTGGGTAGATGTTGTAAATAGTATCGATGGAGCAAATGGATTGATGAACATTTCAATTTATTTTAACTCTTCTGCTCCTGGAAATGCAAACTTCCAAGGTATAGGAAATCTTTTCTGTGTTGAGTTTAACAAAACTGCAGGATTTAATTCAGTTGACAACACTACAATTGATGTTTCTTCATTACAGGAAAGTTATTTCGTAGGTGTTTCTGCGAAACTTGTTCAGTCAGGTGACTATACAACATACAGAGATACTGTATTTAATGGATCACTTAAGTTCTGGTCAGACAACAGTCCGATTAAATATAACTCTGCTAATCCAAATGATTATGTAGCTACAAATATTTACGGTAACAATGTTACTTGCAATAATCAGTCTGCAACAGCTGTTCAACCAGACTTGTCAGGTAATTTTGTATACAGCCTGAACAATGGACTTGATATCAATTTAGAGAAAGATATTCTTTCTGGAACTGATGTTCAGCCAGTAGTTAACGGTTTTGATGCTTTCTTAGTTCGTAAAGTGTTGGTTAACGATGCTAGCTTTATTCCTTCAGCATATCAAATGCTTGCAATGGACGTAAACTTAGATGGTGTAGTAAGTGCAGGCGACGTTTCTCAAATTAACCAAAGAGCAGTATTAATGATTCCTGAATTTAAGCAAGCTTGGAACTATAATGCTCAAGGTGTTTCTGATGGCCGTGCGTCAAAAGATTGGAAATGGATAGATTCAACAAGAGTTAGTTCAGATCCTTCTTATGTAATATCTGGTACTTATCCAGGAAATGACGGAATTGGTTTTTCTAAATCTCGTGTACCTGTTATTTCTTTCTGTTTAGAAGTTCCTGTAGCTGATTTTGCTAATTGTCCTTTGATTTCTAGCGAAACATATAGAGGTATATTGGTTGGAGACATCAACGGAAATTATGCTTCTGTAAATGGCGGACCAAATTCATTTAAACAAGGTGGAAATGATAAAGTTGTTTTTGATGTGGCTCATGCAGTTACGTTTGGTAACTATATTGATGTTCCTGTTTCAATTGTATCTGCGAATCCAGTAAATGCATTAGACTTCGCAATGATAACAAACGAAAACAACATTGTGTATAACTCGATCATAGATAACACTACTTATCTACAATCACTTGCAAATTATAACTCAGGTGATAACACACTGCGTTTCACTTCGAACAGCTTACAGAACTATGATTTAACTAAATCACAAGTATCAGTACGCTTTTCTATGAACGCAGCTCAGGTTAATGTTGCTGATTTTATTTCAACAGCTGCTTACCTGAATGGTGATAAAGTAAACGTTGAGTTCTTAGGTGCTGCTACAAGCACTGCTGATATCAGCGGAAACACAAACCAAATAAGTGTTTATCCAAACCCTGCAAAAGATGTATTGAACGTAACAGTTGATGAAAATTCATATGTTCAAATATTAGATGCAACTGGTAAACAAGTATTTGTACAGTTAAATGCATATGCTAATCAAAATCAAGAAATTGGAATCCAAAATCTTGCAAATGGGGTGTATATGGTGAAAGTTTACAACGATAACTTCGTAGCAATACGTAGAGTAGTTGTTAGTCACTAATAATTAAAATTTGAATGGAAAACTCCCCCGGATTTTCGGGGGAGTTTTTTTTAACATAGCCTTCATATAAATTTCATTATTCAGAAGCCTTCAGTTTGATTAATTCATGTAAGATTGCCTGATAATTTCAAAAGTGGAAAAAATATTTTTTTATTTAATTATAATGTTTTTTGGGTTGTCGCCAATTGCCAAAGCTTCTGCATTCAACAATAATATTGAACATTCTGCTGCACCTGCTTTGCAAACCATTAATACAAGTGACTCCGTTATTTTTGATCTGTCGAATGCCGTGCTTGTAAATAGTACTACGATTGACATCCCGGTTTCAATTTCTACCAATGATACTATATATGCTTTAGACTTTTCTTTTAAGTTTAATGAGGCGGTGCTTACTTATGATACAATGTTTAATTTCAAATCGTATCTTTTTGCTTTAATAAATTTTAATACTATAGATCGTAAGCTAAGGTTTACGTCAAGCAGCTTAACTCCGGTTGAGCATAATACTAAACTTGTTTCTCTTCGTTTCCACCTTTCGGCACCTTGTAAAAAGATTACTGTTGCGGATTTTAATACAATAACAGTTTATCTTAATGGTGATCCATGCAGTTACAAAATAACTAATCTTCCCAATTATACACCCGAAGCTAATTTTACAAATGGTCCGGCATGCTCGGGAGTAAATACAATTTTTAATGATGCATCTGCAATCAATGGGGGGACGATAACTACTTGGTCCTGGAATTTTGGTGATGGAAATACTTCAACACTTCAAAACCCCGTTACTTCTTATACTAATACAGGTGTATACACCGTTACGTTACTTGTTACTTCTAATTCGGGTTGTCCGGATACAAGCGTTAAATCTATTAATGTAAATGTTGCCCCGGTTTCGAGTTTTACGTATTCAACTAATTGTAGTACAAGCTCAGCAATTTTTATTGACAATTCATCTATTTCTTCCGGCTCGATTATTTCTTGGTTATGGAAATTTGGTGACAGTGATTCGAGCGCATTGCAAAACCCTGTGCATCCTTATCAAACAAGTGGAACATATTCTGTTACTCTATTTGCAACATCTGATTCAGGTTGTACCTCCGCACTTTCTAACAATATAACCCTTAATATTCCTAACGCAAATTTTGGAGTGCAGAATGCTTGTGCCGGTTCTATAGTTAATTTTTCGGATAGTTCAACAAGTTCTTCAGGAACAATTAACTATTGGAAATGGTATTTCGGTGATGGAAATACAAGTCTCTTGCAAAACCCTTCTTATACCTATTCAATTTCGGGAACTTATACTGTTAGCTTAAAAATTGGAACAAGTACTGGCTGTTCCGATAGTCTTGCTAAAATAATAATCATTGATGGTAAACCTATTGTAAAATTTGGTGCTGATAATTTGACTGGATGTTCTTTGCTGAATGTTCAGTTTACAGATTCCTCTATTGCGCCAATTGGATCAACATATTTGTGGGGTTTTGGTGACGCAAGCACATCCACTACACAAAGTCCATCCCATGCATATTTAAATAGTGGTACTTATACAGTTAAGCATATTGTTACTACCTCCGCAGGTTGTAAAGATTCATTGACAAAGCCTGCTTACATTTCAATTTATAATTCACCTGTCGCAAAATTTGGTGCAGCGAATGGTTGCGTAGGATCAAATACAAATTTATCAGATAGTTCATCGATATCATCAGGAACTATTTCTACCTGGATTTGGAATTGGGGAAATGGTAATTCAGGCTCACAGCAAAATCCTCTCTACTCCTATACTGTATCAGGCACTTATACAATAAATTTAAAAGTAACATCCGATCATGGATGCGCTGACAGTATATCAAAGGTTGTGATAATGCAAGACAAGCCTATTGTAAAATTTGGTGGCTCAAACTTAACGGGATGCTTGCCGCTAACGGCATACTTCACCGACTCTTCAATTACATCTTCAGGATCAACTTACTTTTGGAGTTTCGGGGATGCTGGAACCGCAACAACTGTGAATGCAACACATACTTATATTACCAATGGTAATTTTAGTATAAAACATATTGTAACTACCTCTGCAGGATGTTCCGATTCACTGACTAAGCCAGGTTCAATAACAGCCACCGGACCAACCGCTTTTTTTGTTGCAAATCCAGATTCTGTTATTTTACCTAACACTATAATTTCCTTTTCAAATTTATCTACTGGCGAGAAAACTTCCTTATGGAATTTTGGTGACAGCACATTTACGTATCAAAAAAATCCAACACATACGTTTCCGGGAGAGGGAATATACAGGGTTTGTTTGACGATAACCGACTCCGCATCTTGTACAGATGTTTATTGCGATACAGTTAAAGTATTAGTTCCTTTTTTAATAGCAATACCAAGTGCGTTTACCCCGAATGGCGATAATGCAAATGATGTGTTATTGGTAAAAGGAGGTCCATTGCTGGAAATGGAGTTAAGAATTTTTAATGAATGGGGTAATCAGGTATTTATTTCTTCTTCACAAACAATTGGTTGGGATGGAAAATATAATTCGGTAGCGCAACCGGAAGGATTGTATGCATTCATATTAAAAGGAATAGCAGCTGATAGCTCAACTGTTGATATGCATGGAGTTGTAAATCTTATAAGATAATGAAAAGGAGTTTATTAAAATTATTTTTGGTTTCCACTTTAGTATTTTTCCATTGGAGGATTGTAGCGCAGGATTTCCATCTATCCCATTATGATGCAAATCCGATTTACCTTAATCCAGCATTAACCGGAATGCGTTTTGATTTAGACTGGAATTACAGAGCTGTTGTAAATTATCGAGAGCAAGGAGGAAAATATCTTGGTGGTGCAAACAGAACATTCGCGGCCGCACTGGACAAACCCATTAATAATAAATTTTCTATTGGGGAATTTATTGTGAATGATAGAACAGTAAATGGCTCTTTCAATACATTTAATTTTATGTTATCAACAGCTTACAGGGTTATTCACGAAGCCGCAAATGGAAATGATAAGCATAATCTTTCTGTAGGCTTGCAGATGGGTATTTTACAAAAAAGTATTTATCCAGCAGATTTTGTTTACGATTCCCAATATTCACCCAGTTCTTTAGATGGATTTGACAGGAGCCTATCTACCAATGAAAATTTTAGAAAGGAAAGTTATTTTCGACTTGATGCCAATATGGGAGTGTTTTATAAATGTGTCGACGTATCAAAAAAATATTTTCCTTATGGCGGAATTGCGGTTCATCATATTACTCAGGCAAACAAATCTTTTTTTGGTGAAACATATAAAGCGCCAATTCGATATACAATCCATGGGGGGTGTGAAAACATAATTGGTACAAGTATTAAAATTCAAAGTCAATTGTTGTACATGAATCAAGCAAAAGCAAATGAGCTTAACCTTCAGGTATTTGGATATTATAAGTTGGAAGGAACGGATTATGAGCCTTTGCTTGGTTTGGCATGGAGAAACAAAGATGCTGTTATTTTGCATTTAGGTCTCAAGCAAAAGAACAATATTTACAGACTTAGTTATGACATTAATACTTCGTATCAAAAATTGTACAGCAATGGAAGGGGTGGATTTGAAGTGTCAGTGCTTATAGCACCGGGAAGGAAAAAGGCAGAAGAATCTCCTGCACTACCAGAGAAGGAGCCTGTGAATGGTTTAAATTAATTTACAATTAATTCACGTAAAAATAATTTGCCAATGAC
>Ga0163149_10003366_pt1 | contig 18271 bp, 16 predicted proteins | sample OliLakLV19MP5G1_FD_148604 | JGI IMG/M metagenome (GOLD analysis project Ga0163149, IMG submission 148604) | Freshwater microbial mat bacterial communities from Lake Vanda, McMurdo Dry Valleys, Antarctica - Oligotrophic Lake LV.19.MP5.G1 | ecosystem: Environmental > Aquatic > Freshwater > Lake >...
ACCCGGAACCGGGCGCGAGTACGTGGTCCGCAGCAATGAGGTGCCGCTCGAAGATACCGCCGAAGTGGCCTTGCCGATGGCGGAAGGCACGGCGGCCGAGCTGCAACGCCGCATGAAAAATCCGGCCCGAGCCTTGACGCCCGCCCAGCTGGTCCAACGCGTGAAGACAGCGGTCAATCCCGCCTATCGCAAGGTGAAGCCACGGTAACACCGATGAACTTTACCCGCGCCCTTCTCATTACGGCGGTTTTTGTTCCAGCACTGTCGGCTTATGATCACATTCGGGATGAGGCCGGATACGTGAAGACGTGGGAGCCCGGAACCATTGCCCTGCAGATCAAAATGCCCCTCAGCCCGACCCTGTCCGACGGCAACAATTATGCGAGCAGCGTGCAGGCCGCCATGCAGGTATGGAATACCAAGGTCGGCGTGGTGCAATTCACCTCGCAGATAATCGACACGTCGCTCAATCCCCCGGCCGGCACTTACACCGATGACAATCGGATCAATGAAATTACCATGGACAGCAGGTACGGTTCGGGCTCCAACCGAAAGGACTTTGGTTCCAATACCCTCGCGATCACCCTCACCACTTCATTGGGTGACAACCTCATTGAATCAGATTTAGTTTTCAACACCGCCTACACTTGGAATTCCTATCGGGGAAACCTCAACAGCCAGCCGGATATCCAGCGGGTCGCGATTCATGAGTTGGGTCACGCCTTAGGTTTGATTCATCCCGATGAAGCTTCGCCCCCACAAAACGTGACCGCCATCATGAACAGTCGAATCAGCTACATCGACACGATGCAGTCCGACGATATTGCCGGCGCCCAGCTCCTGTACGCAGCTCCGGGATTCGTACCCGGCAATAATAACTTCGCCAGCGCAATCCCCATCAACCTGAACGGCCCCGCTGCTGTGCTCACCGGCTCGAATATCGCGGCGACCAAACAATCCGGCGAACCGAACCACGCAGGCGCGAACGCAACCACCGGCCACTCGGTGTGGTGGAAGTGGACGGCTCCGGGCAGCGGCAGCACCACGATCGACACCTTGGGCAGTAATTTCGACACCGTCCTTGCCGTTTATACTGGCGCGACCATCACCGCGTTATCCGTGGTCGCTGCCAATGATGATGCCGAATTACTAGATCCAGCCGCACCCAATCCGTTACGCAAACGCACCAGCATCGTGACGTTTAACGCCGTCAGCGGCACCACGTATTACATCGCCGTTGATGGCTGGGGCAGCACCGTCCAAGGCGACCAGTTCACCTTCACCGGCGCGATCACGCTCAATCTCAATTATGCCGGCTCCATCGACACCACCGCCCCGAGCATCACCACACAGCCTGCCAGCAAGACCATCACAGCCGGCACCGCCGTGACTTTCACCGCCGCTGCCAATGGTAATCCCGCTCCGACCTATCAATGGAAAAAAAACACCGTCACAATTCCCGGAGCAACAAATAGCAGCTACACTATCGCCAGTCCCGTGGCTGGTGATGCCGGCAACTACACCGTCGTCGCCACCAACTCCGCCGGCGCAGCCACCAGCAACGCGGCGACGCTCATCGTGATCGTCGCGCCCAGTAACGCGGTTATTAGTATCACGGTACCGTGACGACGACACTGCCGGCGTGAAACTAACGAGCGCGGCGCGCCCGCTCAGCACGCCGTTAGGCCAATCACGGACAGCCCGGCGATCCGTCCCTACCGGTGCCGCTGCGCCAAAGACTAAATGCACTAAGGGTGACTGGTCTAAATTCCGCGTAAGCGTACGGATTCGGTGATTTCACGCACTGGATTTTAGGATTTCTACCGGGAGCTGTACGATGGATTTCAACTGCGATGCCGTTGTGCTGTTTCACTCGTACAAGCGGGTGAAACCATCCGCAGTTCTCCCTTTTCGCTAGAGAATTCAAAAAGGAACACCCTGACTAAATTTCACTCTGCGTGTGATGCATTCAGGCTAAGTCCGCAGGAAAGAGAGGACGGCAAACAACCAAGCCTAATCCTATTTTCCGCCTCTATATTCCGCCTTCTGGGTGCCGGAGTGTAGCCGCGTTTGAGCCGCAGGCGAAAGCGCGGTGTCTGGCGGCCCCGTTTTCGGGCTGCGCCCTCATTCGAGGCTACACGCACGTTGAAAACCATATTCACGAGTCAGGAGATACGTGCCACTTCCCCATCACATCGGGCTCCGTGCTCTCCGGCCATTTGACAGGCTCAGGCCGTCCTGAGCGAAGTCGAACGGACGCGTCCTCCGCTTTAAATGCTTTATCCCTATTCGCGGCGGAGTTGAGCTCATCCTAATTCCTCGGGATCAGGATGTCTGAGACTGAATCCGTCCTGAAAACGCACAGGGTTAAACCCAACCCGACTTGATCGCCTTTACGGCAGAGGGCGAAATGGGAAAACAACCCCGTGTTAAATCCCATAAACCGTTTCGGTTCTTCAGAGAGGAAAATTCGCTTTTCAAGGGTTTTGTCAACATTCAACACGTGACCCCTTCAGAATTTGTCACTCGGATGAAATGCACGGACCGTCCTTCGCCAGAACTCCCGGTTCCCATCCCGACTACGTGCAGTTACCCTCCCTCGCCGTCGATCACTTCAATTTATTGCGGGGGCGCTTCGTCGCCTTTTTCGGCGTGAGCGGGCGACTGCTTGCGGGCGTATTCGGTACCTCGGCCTTGGCCTGACTCTTGCCCTTAGCTTTCTGGGCACCCTTGATCGTATCCTTGATCGTGTCCTTTATCGCAGCCTTCGCCTCACCTTTCGTCACCGGCTTCGCTTTGCTTTTCGTCTTAGCTTTCACTGGCACCGCGACGTTTCCTGCGGGTTCGATCTCGATCCCAAAGACATCGGACAAAGCCGCCGCATCCAATGTCCCGGCGTCCGCTGGAGCCAGCGCGGCCGCATCCGCTGCGACACTGATGAGTTCAAGGTGATCCACCCCGCGCAACGCGAAGAGCAACTCCGGCTGCGTATCGAGCCGCGCCCCGACGCCATAGAGCACGGCGGCCAGATGCTTGCACAGGCTGGCGGAATCCGGGCAACTGCATTTTAGTTTTATTTCCGCTGGCAGAGGGAACAGACCTTTAGCGCGATCCGTGATGACCCGCATAACCGCGTCCGACAACTGACCTTGCAGGAGGCCGACCAGCGAATCGATTTTCCCGGCGCATTCCGCCTTGATCGCTTGCCAACGCTCGGCTTTGAGCGGCGCGACTGTAATCGTGCCGTGATAAAGGGACGAGCCCATGACCATCGCCGAGATCTTTCCCGGAGCCAGTTGGACATCCAGCACCGAGCCATTGCGCACATAGCTGCGACCGCGCGGCAGGCGGTTGGCGTAATCGCTGAACGATTCGAGATGCGCGCACCACGCCTTACCCCAGAAGGTGGACGCGATGGTCCGGCCTTCGATCCTGACGGGCGAGAGGGTGACGCCTTTCTTCGCGAGTTTCTGCGCGTGCTTCGCCACCTGCACCCGGCGCGAGGCGACCGACACATAGGGTTTAAAAGAATACCATGACATAGTGACAACCGATTGAAGCAGCGGGGCCGCTTGGTCGAACATTATCTGTTTTGCGTCCCACTTATTCCCCCTCATCCCAAGAGGGATACTGCTTCGGGGCTTTGCCGGTCGATTCGATGACCTCGATTCGTGCGTCCGCTTGGCCCGGCGGATCGATGCGTTCAAGTTTGAGTTCGAACTGCCACGAGTCCCCGTAATCGAATAGGAATTTCATCACACCTTTCACCGGCAGTTCCGTGGCTCCCACCACGATTTCGGCGGCACACTCTGGCTTCTCATCGTCATACGGGGAGAAATACGCTCGGCCACGGCCCAGCCGGTCCCGATAGCGGAATTCGTAGAGATGTTCCGTATCGGTAAATTTGAACGCACTCAGCACGGCCTCGGCCACATCCTCAAGGGAAGCGCCGTCGGGCACGGCCAAGCGCCGCCACACGTCACCCGGAACGCGATAATCGGCAAACATGACCTTAAACACATAAACTCCGGGCTGCACCGCCGACGAAGTGAGTCCAAATACTTTTTCCCAAGCGGGGAAAAACGGACGGAACGCCGGTTGCAAAAATCCAAAATCCGCATCTTCCGGCTCAGCCAACATCCAAAGCTCCGTGTCGCCCTCCTTCACGATTTGCTCCAGCATCACCCACGCCACCGCCGTGCCCCAAGGCGTACGCCGCGCCTTCTCCAAGCACCAGCCACGTCCGACTCGACTCGCTGTTCCCAGCGGCCGCGCCTGGACCTCAACGAGCCCGAATCTCGCCTGCAGTTGCGTGTTCCAGATGGAAGGGGCCCCGGCAAACGCGTAGAGATGACAAAACACATCGAAGGTCGTCCAGTGGGAAGTTGTGAGCTTCACGAGAAACTTCAGGTTATCCCGATACTGTTCCGTTCGCCGATCCTCCGCGCCGCCCAACACCGCCGCATCGCCCCGAAACAACCAGGCTTCCAGCAACGAAAAATATTGCTCGACCGGATTCAGCCCGCGCCAAACCGCCAACGCTGCCGCCTCAATCCGCAATCGTTTTCCGTCCACGACGACGAGTCCCATCACGCGCAACAACACGAAGAGCCCCGCAATATTCGGGTAGTCGCGCAACAACGGCCGGGTCTGGTCCAATTCGACAGGCGGCGTGAGCCGCGCATTCAGTTCGGCCAACACCTCGGTCGGCAGGTTGCCCTGCCGGCTCTTCGTCACGAGTTTCCGCTCGCCGATGAAGCTGGCAAGATCTCGATATCGCGCAAGATCGTGCCGGGACCGGCGGCGGTGATCGACTGCGTGGTTAAAATTTGCCGGGAGTGAACCGCGCTTTTCTGAATCAATTTCATGGTGAAAACAGGTGAAGTTCAAAGGCCGAAACAAGGTCAGCGGCAAGTGAATCCTTCGTCTACCCAAATCCGCGCCGCCCCTTGTGGGTGCGCCGGGAAACGGTCCGGCCACATCGCAGGATGTCGGAGGCTGACGCATCGAGCGCTTGATCGGAACTGATCTGTAAGTGGCGAACTTGCCTCGTTCTGCTGGCCAGCAGAATAGCGCGACAAGCGCGCTACCTACACGGAGCGATCCCCTCATTCCTCGGTCTTCAGTCTTCCGTCTTCCGTCTTCAGTCTTCAGTCCTCAGTCTTCGGTCCTCAGTCTTCCGTCCTCAGTCTTCCGTCTTCCGTCTTCTCCCGCCACTCCCTCCCCCACTTATTCGCTGCTGGCGGTTTTCAGATCAAGGGAGACAAATTTCAGCAGTTCATCATTGCGCATTTCGGTGAGGGGAATTTCGCCGCCGTCGGCCAGCACCTCGGTGGCCATCGACTGTTTGTCCGCGATCATCCGGTCGATTTTCTCCTCGACGGTGCCGCGACAGACGAACTTGTGTACGAGCACATTTTTCTTCTGCCCGATGCGGTACGCGCGGTCGGTAGCTTGGTTCTCCACGGCGGGATTCCACCAGCGGTCGAAGTGAATCACATGGCCGGCCTCGGTGAGCGTGAGCCCGGTGCCCCCCGCCTTGAGCGAGAGAATAAAGAACGGCGGGCCCTCCTCGCCTTGAAACTGCGCCACCAGCCCGCGCCGCTCCTGCACGCTGGTGCCGCCGTGCAACACGAGCCCCGGCCGCTGAAAAATGCCCGTGAGAAAATGCTGCAGCGGACCGGTCATCTCGCGAAACTGGGTGAACACGAGCACCTTTTCCTGGCGCGCCGCAATCTCGCCCGCGAGCTCGGCCAGCCGTTGAAATTTCCCGCTCGCCGCCGGATCGTAATCCCCGCCGCCCAGCCACTGCGCCGGATGGTTGCAGAGCTGTTTGAGCCGCATGAGCGTGGCAAGCACCACGCCGCGCCGCTGGATGCTCTCGACGGTCTCCAGTTTTTCCGCGAGCTCCTTCACGGCCTGCTCGTAGAGGATGGCCTGGCGTTTCGTCAACGCGCACAAGGCCCGCATCTCCGTCTTGTCCGGCAGATCGGCGATCACGCGGCGATCGGATTTCAAGCGGCGCAAAATATACGGGCGCACGAGTTGCCGCAACGGAGCGAAGGCGCCGGCCTCGGTCTGCTGCGCCAACTGCTTCGTGTAACGCGTGAACTCCCCGGCGCTGCCGAGCAAACCCGGATTAAGAAAATCGAACAGCGACCAGAGATCGCCGAGACTGTTCTCCACCGGCGTGCCGGTGAGCGCGATGCGCACCGGAGCCTGGAGTTCCTTGACCGCGCGTGTCTGCCGCGTGCCCGGATTCTTGATCGCCTGCGCCTCGTCGAGAATCACGAGACTCCACGGCCGGTGACGCAGCCACTCTTGCTTGAGCAACATTCCGTAAGTGGTGAGCACGAGATCGACACCCGCCAACGCGCCCGCAGGATCGCGCGCCATCGCGGCCAAGCCGGCGGCGTCGGTCTCCGACGGATGCGCGGCCCGCAACCGCAGCGTCGGCGCGAAGCGCGCCGCCTCATCCAGCCAATTGCCGAGCAGCGAAGCGGGCAACACCAGCAGTGCCGGAGCGGCGTCCGGTTGCTCCGCCCGCGCCTGCAACAGCGCGGCCAGCACCTGCACCGTTTTGCCGAGGCCCATGTCGTCCGCCAAACACGCGCCGAGCCCGAGCTTCGTGAGAAAACGCAACCAGTACACTCCCACCGTTTGATACGGACGCAACGTCGCCTGCAATCCCGGCACAGCAGCCAGCGCCGGCGGGGCGGACGGATCGCGCAAAGTCGCGAGCGTTTTTTCCAACCAGTCGCCCGCGCGCACCCTCGACCAAGCGCGCACGTCCGCTTCTGCCGTCTCGGGCGCATCAGCGCCAGTGGGCGCGCCGGCCAAGAGCCGCAGGCCCTCGGCGAAAGATACGCCCCCCTGCTGCCGCGCCGCTTCGAGCGTGTTCCAATGCGCGAGCACCGTCTGGAGTTTCGCGTGATCCACCTCGACCCATTTGCCTTTGAGCATCACGAGCCCGGCATCCGCCGCCGCGATCCGCGCCCACTCCTCCGCCGTAATCGCTTCGTCGTCGAGCGTCAGCGCGACTTTAAAATCAAGCAGCGCGGCGAGACCGAGGCCGGCGGTTTTCGCCCCGCCGACGGTGATGCTGACCGTGGGTCGCGACGGCCGGCCCGCCTGCCACCAATCGGGAATGCGCACGAGCAGACCGCTGTCCTCGAAGAGCGGAATATCGCGCAGGAAGCGATGCGCCTCACGCGGCGTCCACGTCTGCGGCTGGAAAACGCGATGCGAATCAACCAGCTCGCGCGCCAGGGCGCTTTTTTCCGCAGCGCGCTGCACCGGCGCCAGCAGCGCGAGCAGCGCCGCCCGATTGCGCGCCCCCGCGTACTCTTGCAGCGCGCGGCCGAGCGGCAGGTATTGCGGCTTCGCCTGCTCGGAGATCCGGTGCGTGTAAGTCGCCAAAAACGCGAAAGGTTTGGCCGGATCACGTTTATTTTCGGCCAGATGAAACGTCACGCGACCGACGAGGTGCCAGAGAGGATTTTGCGCCTTGAGCCAGGCCGGCGCACCGCCTTTGGTGACGCCGATTTCTAAAATCGCCAGCGCATCCAGCTCACCCCAGAGAGTGCGCAACGACTCCGGGCGCAAATATTCCGCGCCGAGCATCGGCGGAGCGGCGTCCGCAAACGCCAGCAGTTCCTCGTCAGGTGGAGCCGCGAGCGAAACCGCGGCGGCCAGCTCCGGGGTATGACACAGCCGCGTCAAATAGCGCCGACCGAATTCGCGCCAATACGCCTCCGCCGGCGGCAAGGAGGCATCGAGCGCCCGCGTGGCGAGGGTCAGGAGAAGCTGCGCCGACGACTGCGCCGCAGCGGCGCGCAAGGCATCCGCCACGCGCGGTTCGAGCCCGGCACCTGTTTCCTCCCAATGCAAGCGCCCCTGAGGTGATAGCGAAATTGGCACCCGCCTGTTCTTCCCGCGCACCGCTGGCTGTCAACCCGCGAAGTAAAGCCGCCCGGCATTTGATCAAATCCATCAGGCCCACCTTCGTTCATCGCCTTTGTCGTGGCACGGGTCTCCCGACCCGTGAGCGAGGGGATCACGCGGCATAAGACCCGTGCCGCTGCCCCTCCAAGCAGGAGCCGATTCGACAAGCTCCGGTCTCCGACAAGCTCCGTATTGGGGCATTGGACCCAAAGGGAAGGCGTAAGGCTCGGTGCCGGCCGCGCCAACAACGTGGGGAAATTCAATTTCGCCCCAACGGCCACGTTGAGGACGTCAACCGTACGATCCACGCCCACCCCACGATGAGCGCAGCGATCAACGAAGCCGCCTTCGCCGTCAGCAAAAGCGCGATCCATGCACTGTAGGACGGTGCGCAGCGTCACGGCGGTACCACCAAACTTTCAGCCCTCACGGAACTGCGCTAAGAGCGATGCGAAACCCGAGGTAGTTCCTGCGATAGACCGGCTCGTCTCTGAGGCGGAGGCCGGAGCGACAGTAATTCGCCGAGTTATTCCAACTGCCCCCGCGCATGACTCGATATGTTCCCGAAACGGCACCTTTAGGGTCGCTCACGCTGCCGCCACGATAGTTGCCATACCAATCGAGGCACCATTCCCATACGTTTCCATGCATGTCGTATAGTCCCCAGGCATTCGCTGTTTTCTGGCCGACTGGTTTGGTCGTACTGCCACTATTGACCATGTACCACGCCATCACTTGGAGGTCGCTGGCCTGATTGCCCGTGGCGCCAGCCCGGCAGGCATATTCCCACTGAGCCTCGCTGGGCAACGTGTAGACAAATCCCGCGGGCAGTCGGTCGGCGGCGCTTTCGCGCAGCGTCAGTTTCTCGCAGAACGCCATCACTTCATTCCAATTAACCGCCTCCACCGGCATCTCGTCACCTTGGAAATGCGCCGGATTCCCACCCATAATCTCCCGCCATTGCGCCTGTGTGACCTCTGTCTGGCCTAACCAGAAGCCACGCGAAATTCTCACCTGAGTGACGGGCTTCTCATCGCTTTCACCTTGCTCGTTGCCCATCGCAAAGGAGCCGGGCGCGATCCAGATCAGTTTGAGGCTGAGATCGGCTAGTGAGCGGCTGTCATCCGCGATTCCTGCCGCTGCCGAAAAACTCTGTCCGACTCGCGACTTGTCTGCCGCCACCTCTCTCTTGTTGGCAGGGTCCCCACCGTCGGGCGCGCGCTTGTCACCGGAGACCACTGGGATCGCCGGCGCATTTTCACTGACTCGTGGCTGGGACTCCGGCTCCGGAGTTTTATCGTTAAGGATATCAACAAAGAGTCGCGTGATTTTACCGTCCTCGATGACAAACGCTTGATCCACTGATTTGCCGAGGGCGGAGAATGTGGCCGCATAAGTTCCCACAGGCAACTTGTCGAAATCGACTTCGTCGCGGTACTTTTCATATCCGTTCACCCCAAGCGCGGTAATATTGATTTTGCAGTTCAGGGGCAGGGTTTGAATCAGAATACTGCCAACTTTTTTCTCCACCGGCGGATGAGTCGGATTACCGGATTCGACCGTCTTCCGCTTCGGGGTAAAAGGATGCGCCCTGTATTCCAGAACCTTGAGAAATCCGACATCAACAGTGGCCTCTTGCACATGATACCCTTCTTTTTCAAACCGAAGAAGATGTCGGGAGGCGGAGACGCTGCTGATAATCAGTCCGCCTTGTTTCTCGGATGTCATTCCCTTGAATTCTCCGTCAACATACACCCGCGCACCAGGCTCGCAGACGAGCCGAATATAACCCAGATTATGCTGAGCCGGCAGTTGCCCGATGCCGAGGCATCCCCAAATGACGGCGAACGCGCAAAACCACGTCATGCGATGAGTTAAAGAAAATAGCCTCATACCACTGGTGACCAAGAAAACGGGCTCAGGTTGCAGACAGAAACACTTCTAAGATGAATCGGCCAGTACACCCTCCCGCTCCTTGACGACGCAAGTGAGAACGCCAGTTTCCACTCACTATGATTTGCAAACTATTGCAGCCGTGAGCCGCTATCTTAGCAGGCTACTGTCTCGGCGCGGCCAACAGTTGAAAACAACTTACCACCGTACTCATCTACCAACTGCACCCAACTCGTCAGGGTTTTTGTAATTCATGTCTGCTCATCTTACTCACCGCCGCGCGCTGCTCCTGATGCTGGCTTCGGCCGCCTGCTTCACGGCCAATGTCTTGCTCGTGCGCGCGCTGGGTGAGAGGCACGCAGGGAATACTTGGCTGGTTTCCGTGGCACGATTCGTCGTGGGATTGGTCATCATCGCCGTGGTGTACCGGCGGGAATTTCAACCCGCGCATCTCTTTCAAAAACGAAAACTTATCGAGCGCGGGATCATCGGGGGCATCGGCGTTTATTTAACTTACCTGACCATCGTGAAACTCGGAGCCGGGCGCGCGACGTTCATTGGCAACTCCTATGTCATTTGGGGCGCATTGCTGGCCGCCTTGATTCTCAAGGAGAGACTCAGCCCCGCCGTTCTGATCAGCAGCTTAGCCGCCCTGACCGGCATCGGATTGCTGACCAATGTATTTTCCACCACGGACCATCCCGGAATCTACGATCTGCTCGCCGTCCTCGTCTCCCTTATTCCTGCCTTTGTCGTGGTCACCATCCGCCAACTGCACGGCAGTGAACACACCTCCACCATCTTTGCGGCCCAATGCGTTTACGGCCTGATCATTTGCGCGATCCCGGCTTGGGTGACCTATCAACCGCTCCCACTCGAAGCGTGGGCCGTCATCATGCTGGCCAGCATCGTCGCGGCCGTCGGTCAGTTGTCGATGACGCGCGCCTTCCGCGATCTGCCAGTGGCCGAGGGCTCGCTCCTGCAAATGCTCGTGCCGCTCGGTATCGCGGTGGGCGGTGCCGTATGGTTTCACGAACATTTTGCGATTCATGAAATACTCGGAGCTGCGCTCATTTTGGGCGGCACGGCCTACACCGCGCTAGGCAAGACAACCCCGAATGCGGGAGCGACGGATTAGCCAGAATAGCATTTTCCCGGGCAGAGAGTAATTTGTAGGGTCGGCCCTTGTGACCGGACGGTGGATCGGCACGCCCACAAGGGGTGGCCCTGCGCCGTTGGGTCCGGCTATGATGAAGCAATTCGGCCTCGGTACGGCGAACTCAATCGGCCCCGTGGCACCCCGTCCAGGGTGGATTCATTCTCGGCGCTACCAAACGGCAAAGTAACCTATTGGGTTACTTGTGAATTGTGTCTCCATTGGGAAAAATCGGGTAAGCCACAAGTACCCTATTGGGGTACTTGTGGCTGGGGGAAATGGATTCATTCCCGGAATTCCCCGCAGAAAGACTCGATTTTGCAAGATTCGCCCGATCATGATTACTCCGGGAAGAATTGAAAACGTACCGATAGAATGAATCAGCCTTGGCGCAGAGGCGCGGAGAAGCTTACATGAAGCAGCCAGATAAACTCCTGATGCGAGGAAGGCCATCAGGCGCTACCAAACGGCAAAGTAACCTATTGGGTTACTTGTGAATTGTGTCTCCAATGGGAAAAATCGGGTAAGCCACAAGTACCCTATTGGGGTACTTGTGGCTGGGGGAAATGGATTCATTCTCGGAATTCCCCGAAGAAAGACTCGATTTTGCAAGATTCGCCCGATCATGATTTCTCCGGGAAGAATTGAAAACGTGCCGATAGAATGAATCAGCCCTGGCGCAGAGGCGCGGAGAAGCTTACATGGAGCAGCCAGATAAACTCCTGATGCGAGGAAGGCCATCAGGCGCTACCAAACGGCAAAGTAACCTATTGGGTTAATTATGAATTGTGTCTCCATTGGGAAAAATCGGATAAGCCACAAGTACCCTATTGGGGTACTTGTGGCTGGGGGAAATGGATTCATTCTCGGAATTCCCCGAAGAAAGACTCGATTTTGCAAAATTCGCCCTATCATGGTTTTTCCGGGAAGAATTGAAAACGTGCCGATAGAATGAATCAGCCCTGCCCGTCAACCTCCCCACCCGCCTTCGTCCTTGCCACGATGCTCCGCAAAAGCCTCTTTCCCCTTTCTCGCACCACACATGAAAAAACTTATTCTCTGGGATATCGACGGCACCATCATCATCTCGCACGGCGCGGGCGTGCGCGCCATGGAACGCGCGCTGACCAAACGCTTCGGTGTGACGTGCGACATGCGGCAGATCGACTGGGCGGGTCGCACCGATTCCTGGATAGCGGGCGAAGTTTTTCGGCGCACTGGCCTGCCGGATACACCGGAGAATAACCACGCCTACCTCGAGGCCTACCTCGAACAACTGCCCATCGAGCTGAGCGCGGGCCAGCAAGGCAAGGTGCTACCCGGCGTTTTGCAATTACTGGAGATGTTTCATGAGCACAAAGAAATCGCCCAAGGCCTGCTCACCGGCAATCTGATCCGCGGCGCCGAGCTGAAACTCACGCACTTCAAGGTCTGGCACTTTTTTGAATTCGGCGCGTACGCCGACGACAGCTCGGTGCGCAACGACCTCGGGCCGCACGCCCTCCGTCGGGCCAAGGTCCGGCATGGCGTGGATTTCGCCCCGGACCGCACCTTTATCATCGGCGACACTCCGCACGACATCGCGTGCGGCAAAATTATTGGCGCGCGCACCATCGCGGTCGCCACGGGGAAGTATTCCGTCGCCGAATTAGCCACGCATCAGCCGACGGCCGTCTTCGAAAATTTCGCCGACACCGCTGCATTTATGCGCGTGATCGACGCGCCGTGATCTGCCGCACCTTTACTCGAGGTGGAACCTGACCTCCGGGCAGGTTTAAAACGCAGCGGATTTTTAAAGCCCCCACCGAGAGCCGGCGAACGTCACAATAAATCCGCAGGGCCAGCCCTCTTGTCTGGTCGTAGCCTCAGACATCCTGATCCCAGCCCGTAGAGAGGGAGACACGAGGAAACGAGCTGAACCTGTAAGGGCGATTGGTATCAGGTAGCAGCCGTTGCCCTCAACGGTCACGGGGAAGCTGTGCCGCGAGCCGTACTGGCGCTTGGGGGCAAGCGCCGCTACCGGCCACAGCCTCAGGAATCTTGAGCCCAGCCCGTGGAGAGAAAAGGCACGGGGAAAGGAGTTGAGACTGTAACCAAGCATTGTCTCGCGAAGGGAAAAAGGAAACGAAGGTAGACAAGCAGCTCACCCGAATTCCTCGGGGTCAGGATGTCTGAGCCGAATGGCGCTATGCTAAGGAGGTTGGTCGTCATTCTACCATGCATGATCAGGCCAACTATTTTGCATGAGGAATGCAGGGCCGACCCTTGTGGCCGTGCCGGAGGGCGCACCGGAAACGGCTCGCCCACGAGGGGCGGCCCTACGAAATTCCGCCGCAAATCATCGCAGACGAAACGTCACGCAGTCGACGATCATGCCGCTTAACTTAGTGCCATTCATGTCTGAGCCTTGGTGAAGACCGATGTGGTCGTGCCGGCATGCGTGAAGTCGGCACCGTTGATCGCGTTCCTCCGAATGAGCAGAAGCAAACTGAAGGTGGGTGCCGATTTCCACAGCGGATAGAGAGCGTCGGGGTGAAAAGCAACGCCCACCATCTGATGATTCCGCCATGGCCGATGCCTGAATGAGCGTCAGTTCTTGCGATACTCGACGCTCTCAACGAGGCCGGCTCGAAATTCCACGCGAATTTTTTCATCATCTTGATAGCCGCCCCCCGTGGAAGTCGACACCCCGACTCCCATGCCACCGCGGCTTCCGCCCGAGCCGACCCCGAAGCCAAAGGAAAGCTGGGGGTTGTTATCCGCATACATCCAGACCTCCATTTCGCCCGCTTCAGTTTTGCGGGTCAATTGCCGGGAAGGTTCGCCGAGCGCTAGACGCACCATCGCAGGAGTGAAGCCCAAATCAATCTGCCCGGCGCGAATCTTCGTCTGCACTTCGGCGGGAAATTTATCGAAAACGGCGCGATTCGAATCAATCCGGGAAGCCGGATTCGAACAAGCGCCCAAAAGCGCGATCAACAATAAACAGGGAATAGTGAAATATCTCATGGAAGGGAATTTGTTTGCTGGCCTTTAATTTGCCCAAGATTACGACAGCCGCAACTCTACATCGTTCGCCTTTTATCAACGCCCTATGAAGAAATTCACCATCGCCATCGGATCCGATCACGCCGGTTTCACGTACAAGGAAAAGATCAAAGCGCTGCTCCTTGCCGAGGGCCACACCGTGCGCGATTTCGGCACCACTTCCGAGGCTCCCTGCGATTACCCTGATTTCATCCGCCCCGTTGCTCTGGCCGTGGCCACAGGTGACTACGAGCGCGGCATCATTCTCGGTGGCTCGGGCAACGGCGAAGCGATCGTCGCCAACCGCATCAAGGGTGTCCGTTGCGGTCTGTGCTGGACCGTACAAGTCGCCATCTGGAATCGCTCGCACAACGACGGCAATGTGCTCTCCTTGGGACAACGGACCGTGGATGAGGATATGGCTTTGCAGATCGTAAAAGTTTGGCTGGCCACCCCGTTTGAAGCCGGCCGCCATCTCGCGCGCATTCAGAAAATCGATGCCTGACCGATTGTTACGGCAGTAAACGGGTTCGTTTAAATATTACATCGACATCAAACGATATAACATCAAAACAATCGTTCATGGGAACCAGACATCGCGGATCGATTGAAGAAATCAACGCTCTCAACACTTTCATCAAACTCCAACGCGCTTCCGAGTCCGTCTCGACGCGAGTCCATGCCGTCCTTCCTTCGGGACTGACGATTACCCAATTTAGCGTGCTGGAGGCGCTCCACCACATCGGGCCGCTTTGTCAGGGCGAGTTGGCGGAAAAACTTCTCCGCAGCGGCGGCAACCTCACTCTCGTCGTCGATAATCTGGAGAAGGCCGCCTATGTCCTGCGCGAACGTGATCCCGCCGACCGTCGCTTCGTCGTGGTGAAACTCACCGACAAAGGCACCCAATTCATCGGCGAAATCTTCCCTCGCGTCCTGGCCAACGTCATCCGCGAAATGAAAGCTCTTTCCTCCACCGAACTCTTCGATTTGGGACGTCTTTGCAAAAAAATCGGCCGACCTCACTAAGTCCGTCGGCCATATTTCAATATCAAAGCTCATGAAAACAAACGTCACCGGGCTCCATCACATCACCGCGATTGCTTCTGACCCGAAGCGTAATCTCGCGTTCTACACCAAAGTCCTTGGCCTGCGTTTTGTTAAGAAGTCCGTGAACCAAGATGATCCCGGCACTTACCATCTCTACTACGGTGATTATTCGGCGTCACCGGGCACAATCATGACATTCTTTCCTTGGATCGACATGGCCCGCGGACGACCTGGCACAGGTCAGGCCTATGCCACTGGTTTTTCGGTACCGACAGGATCCTTGGCATTTTGGCGGGAGCGCCTCACGAAACTTGGAATACCGCACGGCAGCACGGAAACCCGCTTCAATGATGAAGTGCTCACGCTCAACGATCCCGACGGATTGCATCTGGAATTAGTTGCGACCAACGAAATCGACTCACGCCCACCCGCCCCCTCCGCCGACGTACCGGCCCAGTTCGCTCTGCGCGGTTTTCACAGCTCCACTTTGGCCCTGCGGGAATCTCACCCCACAGAGGAACTCCTCGTGCAAGGCATGGGCTATTTGCTCCTCGGGAAGGCGGGGCACCGCGCTCGTTACACAGTTGGGGCCGGTGGCCCGGGCACCTACATCGATTTGCTGACCGAGCCATCACTGCCCCGGGGCATCAATGGAGCGGGCACCGTTCATCACATTGCTTTTCGCATCGTGGACGATTCTTCGCAAGCCGCGGCACTCGACAGCTTACAAAAGCGCGGAACTCAGGTGAGTCCCGTCATCGACCGCGCTTACTTTAAATCAATCTACTACCGCGAACCCGCCGGGGTTCTCTTCGAGATTGCCACCGATGGCCCTGGGTTCGCGATCGATGAACCCGTGGAATCACTCGGCACCAAACTCTCCCTGCCTCCGCGCCTCGAGTCCCGTCGCCGAGAAATCGAAGCCTCCCTGCCCTCGCTTAAATAAAGAAATCAGCCGGCTCGCCTCCAACGTGCCGCAGTTCTCCGACCCATGATCTCCAGTTCCACGTCCACGAGTCGGGCAACCCGTGCCACTGCAAGATCGACCCCGAATGCCACTCGCCCCACTCACCTACCTGCACCGCTACGAACCGGGCCACACCACCGCAGCACCTCCCTTGCTGCTGCTCCACGGCACCGGCGGCGACGAGCACGATCTCATCCCCCTCGCGCGTCAGCTCGCGCCCAATTCCGCGCTGCTCAGTCCACGCGATGATGTTTTGGAAAATGGCCATCCGCGCTTCTTTCGCCGTTACGCTGAAGGCGTCTTTGATTTTCCCGACGTCCAACAACGCACCCACGCTCTCGCCGATTTCATTCTCGCGGCCGCCCAACACTACCATTTCGACGCCTCGCGTCTGACAGCCCTTGGCTTTTCCAATGGCGCCAACATCGCCGCATCACTCCTGTTGCTTCGACCCGAGTCACTCACCGCAGCCGTGCTCTTGCGCCCCATGATCGTCCTCACCCCGACGTCACTCCCGAACCTGAACGGCAAACGCCTCCTCATTTCCTCGGGTATCCATGATCCCATTGACCCAGCAGATCATCCCCAACGGCTCACCACGATGTTTCGCGACGCCGGAGCGGAAGTCTTACTGCACACCATCGCCTCCGGCCACGGACTCGGGCGCGAGGATATCGCAGCGGCCCAAACTTTCTTCGCCTCAATCACCTAAATTAGGCCGACTTCCCCGTAATCTCGACATGCTTCACTCTTGTCATTCCCTGCCCGGCTGGAAATCTATCGTCACATGAAGCGCCGTCCCGCCGCCAAGCCCACTCCCGCCCGTTGGGCGCGTATCCAACTTTTTGCCATGGATGTCGATGGCGTGCTCACCGACGGCACCGTCCAAATCCACTCGGATGGCACCGAATCCAAGCGCTACTCCATTCTCGATGGCTTGGGCCTGGCCCGGCTCCGTCTTGCTGGGGTCGCCCTCGCGTGGATTTCCGGCCGCAACTCCGGCTCGACCACCGCGCGCGCCACCGAGTTGAAAATTCCGCACATCATCCAAGGCCGCATCGACAAACTCGCCGCCCTGCAGGAACTCGCCACTCAACTCAAACTCGCCCCCGCCCAAATTTGCTACATGGGCGACGACGATATCGACGCACCTGCCATCGCTTGGGCCGGCATCGGCGTCGCTCCGAAAACTTCCATGCCCGCCGCCCTGAAAGCCGCCGATTTCATCCCTTCCCGTCCCGCCGGATTGGGTGCGGTGCGATTAGTGTGTGAACAAATCCTCGCCCACCGGGGTCAGAAAGCTGCATCGTGATCCGTCCCACCGTCACATTACTATTGGTTTCGTTCGCGGCTGTTTTGTCGGCTTTAGCTGAGACCTCCACCCGCGTCAGCTCCCAAGCCCCCATCATTAATTTCAGCCTGCCGACCTTCACCAATCCCGATGGTTACCGCGATTGGCTCATCCGCGGCTCGGAAGCCTGGATGACCGATCAAAACATCATCGACGTAAAAGATCTTTCCTTGACCGTCTTCCGCGGCGACAGCTCCAACCAAACCGACACCATGATGCTCAGCCCCGCCGCCCGCGTCCGGCCGGAAGAAAAAATCATCACCGGCGACAGCACGCTGCGCGTCATCAACCTCAACGACGGCTTCGAAGCTACGGGCGAAGACTGGAAGTTCACCTACACCAAAAAAACCAAAACCAAAACCGTCACGCTCGCCAAAAACGTCCGCGTCGTCCTCCGCGCCGAATTCAAAAATCTCCTGAAATGAAATTTGCCTTCCCTTTCTCCCTTCGCTTCGCCGCGTTTTTGATGCTCTCGCACACCCCGCTTGCGCTACGCGCCCAAGCCCCGGAGCAATCCACCGTCATCACCAGTGAGGGCGAAGCCCAGATGATCAGCACCGACACCGAAACCACGATCACCTTCAGGGACAAGGTCGTCGTCACCGGCACCGATTTGAAGCTGAACTGCGATTTCCTTAAGGTGGTGGTCCGTCGCAAAGGTGATCCCACGGCCACGATCGGCAAGGTCGACAAGTTTCGCTCCATGCTCGCCACCGGCAATGTCCTGCTCGTTCAGGGCGAACGCGAAGCCGCCTGCGGCCGGGCGGAAGTTTTACCCGAGCAAGATCGCGTGATTCTCACCGAGAACCCCGTCGTCGTGGATCGCGATCAGAAAACCCGGATCGCCGGTGAGAAAATCACGCTGCTCAAAGGTCAACGCCAAGTT
>Ga0163149_10003376_pt1 | contig 18228 bp, 13 predicted proteins | sample OliLakLV19MP5G1_FD_148604 | JGI IMG/M metagenome (GOLD analysis project Ga0163149, IMG submission 148604) | Freshwater microbial mat bacterial communities from Lake Vanda, McMurdo Dry Valleys, Antarctica - Oligotrophic Lake LV.19.MP5.G1 | ecosystem: Environmental > Aquatic > Freshwater > Lake >...
ACTCTGGAAATATGATGGCCAGAAAGCCGCGATTCTCAGCGTGCGCGATTTCCGGCAAGTCTCCGGTCGCGCGGGCCGGGCCGGTTACGACGATCAGGGTTACGTCATCGTCCAGGCCCCGGAGCACATGATCGAAAACAAACGCGCCGAAGAGAAAGCCGCCCACGATCCCTCGAAGAAAAAGAAACTCGTGAAGCAACGTGCCCCCGAAGGCGCGGTCGGCTGGGATCCCAAAACGTTCGAACGACTCCGCACCGCTTCGCCCGAGGAGCTTTCCTCGCACTTCGACGTTTCCCACGGCATGCTGCTCCTCGTCTTGAGCCGCGACTCCGACGGCTGCCGGGCGATGCGGCAACTGCTCGACGACTGCCATGAAACACCGAACAAGAAAAAAGCCCTGCGCAAACGCGCGTGGCAATTATTCCGCGCGCTCCTCGACCGGAAGATCGTGGAGATCATCCCGCGCCTGCCCTCGGGTCGGCGGCTGCAAGTGAACGTGGAGTTGCAGGCCGACTTTTCCCTGCATCAAGCGCTCTCGCTCTATCTGCTCGACACTCTGCCGCTGTTGAACCGCGAATCGCCCGACTATCCCTTCGATGTCCTCACCTTGTGCGAAGCGATTGTGGAAGATCCCGACCAAATTCTCCGCCGGCAAGTGGACAAACAAAAAGGCCTCAAGATCGAGGAATGGAAAGCCGCAGGCATGGAATACGCGGAGCGCATGGCGAAGCTGGAGGAGATCGAGCATCCCAAGCCACTGCGCGAGTTTCTCTACGAGACGTTCAATGCCTTCGCCGCCGCCCACCCGTGGGTCGAGCAGGAAAACGTCCGGCCCAAATCCATCGCGCGCGAAATGTTCGAGCGCTACCAATCATTTTCCGACTACGTCCGCGACTATGGGCTCGAGCGCAGCGAAGGCCTGCTGCTTCGCCACCTCATGCAAATGTGGAAGGTCCTCGCGCAAACCGTGCCAGACTCCGCCAAGACCGCCGAGGTCCTCGAGATGGAAGATTACTTCCGCGAACTCATCCGGGGCATCGACTCCAGCCTGCTCGACGAATGGGAGAAGTTGAAGAATCCCGAGTTCATCGCCGCCGAGATCAAAGGAAAACCAGCGCGCCCGACCACGTTCGATATCACGCGCGACGCCGAGGCGTTTCGACGGCTGACCCGCACCGCGATTCTCGGGTTTCTGCAAGATGTCGCCGCGCGCGATTGGGCAGCCGCCGTCACCCGGCTCAGCATCGCCCCGCCACCCGGCTCGACGAGCGAACTCGCCCAGTTAGCTGAGTCACGTCGGATCGAAAAAGAATTTGACGCGTATTTCGAAGCGCGCGGTCGCTTTCGGCTCGATCCCGAAGGTCGCGCAGTGAAACACACGCATTGGACGGAGGATCGCGACGCCGAGGAAATCCAGATCGCCCAGATCCTCGCCGACGTCGAAAACCTTAACGACTGGGAAAGCAGATTCATCCTTTCATTGGCCGAGTCGCGCGGGGCAAACCGTCCCGTGATGAAGTTTTTAACCATCGGCCCAGTTGGTGCGTTGGGCTGAGTACGGATCAGTTGGTTACGGCACCGTCTCTACCCGCCGTCTATATTTTTTGAGGGAGCGACGGCCAAAAATTCGCTCGTAGAGGGTTGAGCTCTAATGTGACTTAGCGGTCCCATTTTCTACCTGTTTCGCCCACAGCATCTTAGAATTATCTGAGGTCTGCTGGTTCATTCTAAATCCCTGACCGGAAGTGCCGATAAATGGCTACTCCTGTGCGTACCTTCCCAGTGATTAATTTGTTTGTGTCAGCCCGCTGCTCCTCGGCTGGCGTCAGCTATCACGTGCGCTCGACCCACTGCGTATGAAACCGAGCACGGAAAAGTTGGCCGTGAGCGAATCGCCCAAAGAGATCCGGGCCAAAGACCCGTGCGAAGATTCCTGGCGCCACCGGATGTCCTTCCGCCTGATGCTTGGTCTGCTGCTATTATTCGCTCTCTTCTCTTTGTCCGCCTACCTTGCCATGCATTTGCGCGGTCGCGAGGTGATTGCCGAGCAATCCGACAAATTAACCCGCGAAGTAGGACGCAAACTGGTCTTGCAACTGCAGGAGCACATCGAAGCCAGCGAAGCCCTCGCCCGCACAGCAGCCAACTTGGGGGAAATCCTCCCCCACGACGTGGCCCTGTATAAAAATTTATTACCGAAAATCATCAACCTGGAAAACAAGCGCGCGCTGATTGCGGGTGGGGGCATTTGGCCCGAGCCCGATCAGTTCATCGCTGGCGTGGCGCGCCGTTCTTTTTTCTGGGGTCGCAATCGTGAGGGCGTCCTCGAGTACTACGACGATTACAACACGTCGGATGGCCCCGGTTACCATCGTGAGGAATGGTACGAACCCGCGCGGCATGTGCAGCCTGGCCAAGTGTACTGGTCCAAGAGTTACATGGATCCATATTCCTTCGAACCGATGGTGACCTGCACGGCACCGATGCATCGGGATGGAAAATTTTCAGGTGTCGCCACCATTGATCTGAAGCTGAACGGCATTGGCGAAATCATGGGCGATCTGGCCCGTGAGACCGGCGGCTACGCTTTCGTGGTTGATCGCAATAATAATTTCATCTGTTTTCCCGATGCCAGTCTCGCCAGCAGCGTGCATCGGGGGACCGACGGGAAGATAATCCAAGAACAACGTGATGCGTCCAGCGTCGCGAAAGAGCGCCATGAGTTTTCCCCGGTTGCCGACCTGCTCGATCAAATCGACCATGATGCCCAAAAACGCACGATCAAAGTCGAAGGCAAGACCATCGAAGGATTAATTCAAACGCTGCGCGGGAGAATCAACGATCTTTCGGAAGACGAGGCCCGCCGTATTGCCATCGGCCTGCTCGCTCCCGAGCAAAATGACCTGCAAGTACGCCCGATCAAATTAAACCATGATGTCATTCTGCATGAAAAAACGCAGATGCTCCTCTACGAAATGCCCTCGACGCATTGGAAAGTCGCCCTCGCCATGCCGGTGCGGCAAACCCAAGCGGTGGTGGATACCGTGATTGAGCGGGTCGCCGTTTTCCTCCTCATCGTCTCGCTGACCGTCTGCGTGGCTGCGTGGTTGTACTTCCGGAATATCTTTCTTCGTCCGCTCACCACCTTGACGCTTCGCCTGCGCGAACTCGCCGAGAAACGCGATCATCAGGCCCGCTTGCCCGTTCAAGGCCGCGACGAGTTGGCCCGCCTCGCCTATTGGTTTAATGTGCGCACCGACATGCTGGAACAGGCCTATGTCGAGTTGAGGGAACAAAGCGTGCTGATCAATGAAGCCCGGCTCACAGCCGAACGCGCGGATCGCAGCAAAAACATTTTCCTCGCCTCCATGAGTCATGAATTACGCACCCCGTTGAATGCCATCATCGGCATGAGCGCGTTCATCCAAGGGACGAAACTGGACGAAGAGCAGGCGGATTATGCCCGCACCATTCACAGCTCATCGAACGCGTTGCTCAATTTGGTGAATGATATCATGGATTTTTCAAAAATCGAAGCCGGCCAGCTCGAACTGGAAAAAACCGATTTCGATCTGCACGACATTCTCGACGAGGTCAGTGACATTCTCGCCTATGCCGCCGCAAAAAAGAGTTTGAGTTTTCATTGTCTGCTCGATCCCGCCAGCGATGGCTGGCTGCGCGGAGATTCCGGCCGCATCCGGCAGATCATCACCAATCTCGCCACCAACGCCGTGAAATTCACCCGCCATGGTGAAGTGGAAATCCTCGGACGAATCACCGACGAAGATTCCCCCCTTGGTCTCAAGCTCAGCTTCACCGTGAGAGATACGGGGATCGGCATAGGCGAAGAATCGCGCGAACGCATGTTCAAGCCCTACTCGCAGGCGGTCAGTTCCACGACCCGGCTATACGGCGGCTCCGGTCTCGGTCTGGCCATTTGCAAACAACTTTGCCTGCTGATGCATGGCGACATCGACTTTACCAGCATCCTTGGGGAAGGCACCACCTTCCGTGTCCACATCCGCCTGGAAAAAGCAGATCCCCTGCAGCGTCCACCCACGCTCCGACTCAGCACGCCAGGTGAATGGCACTGCTTCGTCGTCGATCCGCACGCCCAGTACGGCGATATCTTGAGCCGACAAATCGCCCAATGGGGCATTCCTTCCACTCAGGTGTCCACCCTCGAGGCCTTGCCCAAACAGCTCAAGGACACTCCCGTGAATTCCTTCCTGATCATTTTCGGCATGGACGAACACACCTACCCCGGGGCCAGACAGCGCTTGAGGGATGCGACCGTAAACTACACCACCAAAACAATTCTCCATCTCCCAACCACTCGCGGAGGCAGCGCCGCCGAATTAAGTCAGGGCGATTACGAAGCCTTTGTCCCCCGACCACTGCGAACGGCGCAAATGGCGCGAACCATCGCCACGGTACTCGGTTCTACTGCGGCCGGGCATCTCGACAAACCAACCAGCAGCGACGCAAAAACCCTCGAAGCCTCCACCGCACTTATCCTCGTGGTCGAAGACAATACGCTCAATCAAAAGGTGATTTTAAAAATGCTGCGCAACCTCGGTTATCAATATGAGCTCGCGGAAGACGGGGCGCAGGCCGTGGATTTCGCGGCGAAAAAAGCCTACGATTTGATTCTCATGGATTGGCACATGCCCGTCATGGACGGCCTCGAGGCCACCCGACACATCCGTCAACTCGGTGGTCGTCATGTCTCCCTGCCGATCATCGCGCTCACCGCCAGTGCGCTTCAAAATGAACGCGCCCAATGTTTCACCGCCGGCATGAACGATTATCTCAGCAAACCGGTAACTCAGAACAATCTGAAAGTCGTGATGCAAAAATGGCTCGTCGCCGGTGCGGTCGTGACGCCCGCATCGGCTCCGATTGAGGCTCGCATGAAAGACTGACGCGCCTAACGCCTGATTAGGTATGCCAGTAGGTTGCGAGCTTGCCTCGTTCTGCTGGCCAGCAGAATAGCGCGAGGAGCGCGCTACCTACCCCGGCACGATCCTGTCAGTTTATTCCACGAGTTAATCTGCAGTGAAGCCGATTCCCTGTGCGGAGTGCCCTGCCCGTTCGCCGTAGCATCGGCGAAGGCGGAATCCCGCGAGGCACGATTATTCACAGTATAAGTCTGGCCCTGGACTCTCAGCTCTAGCCTTTGGACTTTGTCTTCGCCCCCACTGCGGCCTCCGGTTTATCCGCGACGTAGATCATATAAGTGCTCCGGCGGGCGTGTTCATACAATTTCGCAGGCACGGCCTTCACCGCGAATCCCGCTTTGACGAGCCGTTTTTCAATCACCGCGTCCGCACACGCCGACCAGATCGCCGCGCGGCCGCCCGGTCGGAGCGCGCGCATGATCTGCTGCATGCCCCACTCACTGTAGAGCGCATTGTTGTCATTTTTCACCATCGCCGTCGTGCCGTTATCGATATCGAGCACGATCACATCATAGGGAGTTCGCGTCGCCCGAGCGATCACCGCGCGCACATCTTCCACGAAGACCGTGACGCGCTTATCGGTGAGCGCCTTGCCATTCAGTCCCACCATAAATGTGCGATTCCAGGCGACGAGTTCGGGCATCAGTTCCGCGACATGCACCACCGCCTTGGGTCCGGTGCTTTGCAAAACACTCTTCAACGTGAAGCCCAAGCCCAAGCCGCCGATCAGCACCCGCGTCGCCAGCCCGCGCAGCGAATGCCGGGCGCACCCCAATTCACCCAACTGAATTTCCGAAGTTGAAACCGACGAATGCATCAACTGCTGCCCATTCACCCGAATGCAAAAACTTCCGTCATGCTCCACCAACGTCATACGCGCGCCATTGGGCGTCGTGGTTTCAGCCAGTGTGATGTTGGGTTTCATGCAGGTTTCCAATGGGCACGAATCCATCCCATCCGCCAAACAAATTCAGCTCGAACCTTCAGGCCCACGGAACACACGGAATACACCGAAGGCATAGCCCGATCATGATTGCATAGGAGAAACGCAGCCGGTTTCAGCTTGGCATCTCTCTTCGTTCGCTGCTGCCTCCTGAAAAATCTTAGGTTTGCCCTTCCGTGTTTTCCGTGTGTTCCGTGGGCACCAATCCGGTGCAGCCGTTTCCTTTTGACCGCGTTTACGATGTAACACTAGATGGCGGACTCCATTTCGATCTCAACTCCTTGCCGCGCCATAGCCCACCGGGCGACGGCGGGTCAGCTCTCAACTCTCAACTGCTTGTGAATCCCACCATCATCTACACCAAAACCGACGAGGCTCCTGCCCTCGCCACCTATTCTCTCCTGCCGATCATCCAGGCGTTCACCAAGCACGCGGAGATCAACGTCGAGACGCGCGACATCTCTGTCGCCGCCCGTATCCTCGCGGTTTTTTCCGACCTCCTCCTTCCCGCTCAACGCGTCCCCGACGCCCTCGCTGAGCTCGGCGCTCTCACCCTCAAGCCCGAGGCCAACATCATCAAGCTCCCCAACATCAGCGCTTCCGTTCCTCAACTGAAAGCCGCCATCACCGAGCTGAAAGCCAAAGGCTACGCCCTCCCTGAATTTCCAGAAACGCCCGTGACTGACGCCGAGAAGGACGCCAAAGCCCGTTACTCGAAAGTCATGGGCAGCGCCGTCAACCCCGTCCTCCGCGAAGGCAACTCCGATCGTCGTGCCCCCAAAGCCGTCAAGGACTACGCCCGCGCCCACCCGCATTCCATGGGTGCCTGGTCAGCCGCTTCGAAAACTTCCGTCGCCACGATGGGCCGAAACGATTTCTTCTCCAACGAGAAATCCGTCACCGTCTCCGCCGCCACGGTCGTCCGCATCGAGTTTGTTCCTGCCCCTGTAGCCGGGGGCGCGACGAGTGCGGCAGCCTCGGCGGCTGACCCCGGCCCAACCATCGTCCTCAAGGAAAAGACGCCCCTCCTCGCCGGCGAAATTCTCGACGCCACTGTCCTCAGCAAATGGGCGCTCATCACTTTCTTCGGTGACCAGATCGCCAGGGCCAAGGCCGACGGCGTGCTCTTCTCCCTCCACCTGAAAGCCACCATGATGAAGGTCTCCGACCCCATCATCTTCGGCCACGCCGTCCGCGTATTCTTCAAAGATCTCTTCGCCAAACACGGCGAAGTTTTCGCCTCGCTCGGCATCGATCTCAAAAACGGCTTCGGCGATCTCCTCGGCAAAATTGAAAAACTCCCCGCCGACAAAAAAGCTGAGATCGAAGCCGACATCGCCGCCGCCTACGCCAGCGGCCCCGCTCTCGCCATGGTGAACTCCGACAAAGGCATCACCAATCTCCACGTTCCCAGTGATGTGATCGTCGACGCCTCGATGCCCGCCATGATCCGCACCTCCGGCCAGATGTGGAACGCCCAGGGCAAAGGACAGGACACCCTCTGCGTCATTCCCGACAGCAGCTACGCCGGCGTTTATCAGACCACGATTGATTTTTGCAAAAAGCACGGTGCCTTCGATCCCAAGACCATGGGCACCGTCCCCAACGTCGGCCTCATGGCCCAAGCCGCCGAAGAGTACGGCTCCCACAACAAAACCTTCGAAGTCCCCGCCAAAGGAACCGTCCGAGTCGTTACGATCCCGGACAACTCTCAACCCTCAACTCTCAACTCTCAACTTCCACAGGTGCTCCTTGAGCACCCTGTGGAAGCCGGCGACATCTGGCGCGCCTGCCAGGCCAAGGATCTCCCGATTCAGGATTGGGTGAAACTCGCGGTCAGCCGCGCCCGGCTCTCGAACACGCCCGCCATTTTCTGGCTCGACGAAAAACGCGCGCATGACGCACAGGTGATCGCGAAGGTTATAACCTACCTCGCCCAACACGACACCTCCGGCCTCGACATCCAGATTCTCCCTCCCGCCGCCGCGTGCCAAGCCACGCTCGTCCGCCTCAAGGCCGGCCAAGACACAATCAGCGTCACGGGTAACGTCCTTCGCGACTACCTCACTGATCTCTTCCCGATCCTTGAAGTCGGCACCAGCGCCAAGATGCTCTCCATCGTTCCGTTGATGAACGGCGGCGGCCTCTTTGAAACCGGCGCCGGCGGCTCCGCGCCCAAGCACGTGCAGCAATTCATCGAGGAAAATTTCCTCCGCTGGGACAGCCTCGGCGAATTCTTCGCCCTCGCCGCCAGCTTCGAGCACCTCGCCATCACGCAAAAACACGCCAAAGCCAAAGTCCTCGCCGACACCCTCGACACCGCCAACGGCAAATTCCTCGAGCACGACAAGAGCCCCGCCAGAAAAGTAGGTGCCGGCATCGACAACCGCGGTTCCCACTTCTACCTCGCCCTCTACTGGGCCCAAGCGCTCGCCGCACAAAACGCCGACGCCGAACTCAAGAAGATCTTCACTCCCGTCGCCGACAAGCTCACCACCGCCGAAAAACAAATCGTCGCCGAGATGATCGCAGTCCAAGGCAAGCCCACCAACATCGGCGGCTACTACCAACCCGACGACAAACTCGCCTCCGCCGCGCTGCGCCCCAGCCCAACTTTGAATCAAATCCTAGCTTCGGTGTAAATGGCAGCACAGCTCGCTTCCTCTCGATAATTCTGCCCGGTAACTTGACTAAACAGACGATTCTAGAAATCTCTTTCCCATGCGCATGAAGACTAGAATTTCCTGCCGCAAGTCCACCCCTGTCGGCAAGAGCAGGCAGACCAAGGTTGTGGTATCAAAGCTGCGCAAGAAATCCCAGTTTGCCCCGGATGCGATTGGCATGGTCAGCGGCCCAAGTGATTTATCCCAACGCAAAGGTCTGAGTGGCTGATCCTCGTTACATCGTCGATTCCGGGCCAATTATTGCCGCGCTGAATCGTTGAGACGAGCATCACGAATGGGCGAAAGCCGTCTTCGCCTCACGGGAGAACCTCCGGTCACCCGTAAGGCAGTGCTGACCGAAGTATGATGGCATCTTCGCACAACCCCTACCGTGCTGACACAGGCCAGACGGCAATTTTCCTCCCCGCAAGACCGCGTCTCGCGCGCGAACCACGCTTGACTCTTGACCGTCGCCCAGTGTGAGCCGCCACGCTGTCGAAGATCAACTCGTACAAGTTTCGCCACCGTGCCACCCTAAAGACCAGCTTCAGCCCGATATAGAGTCTCACCTTGATTCCAAATAATGTCGGCTATTCCTTTGGTTATGCCAGCAGCCAAAGAAAGACACCCAAGCCCAGGCGCATCGCCGTCCGGACCACGATCTCGCCCGCGTTTCAAACGACTTTGGCCGCTGAAATCGTCCGCGCGCTCGATCTCAGACCGGGCATGATGCTCAGTCAAACTGTGGAGGGCAACCTCATCGTGCTCGAACCGCTGCACGATGTGGAGTCGCTCGCCGGCTCGCTGGGCCGGAACCGGGCACAAGTCCCACTTGAAAAAATGAAGGCCGGGGCGAAAGCGGCGATGGCCCGGGCTGGAAGCAAGGGACTTTCCCATGCCTAAGTGATTCGCGATCGATGCGAATGTCGTCGTGCGTTATTTGACCGGCGACGATCCGGCGCAGTCTGCGGCAGCGACCGAGCTGTTTCGTGCGGCCGACACCGGCAAGGTCAATCTCGTCATTCCCACCACGGTTCTGCAGGAAGCAGTCTATGCGCTGGAAACTTTTTATGCCGGTATCCCGGAGACGATCGCACCCAAGCTGGCTTCCTTGCTGAGCCTGAATGGAGTGAGTTGCCCGGATGCCCGTTGGGTACTGGATGGTATTCACTGGTATCGGACGAAAAATGCCGATTTCGGTGACGCCCTGCTTTGCGCCTACGCGCGGCATCATCATTGCGAAGTCAGCACGTTTGATCAGGGACTGATCAAAAAATTCAGCGAAATCACCGCGACCGAGCTGACCAAAACCAGATTCAAATAACCACCTCATCGCGCCTTGAAACCCAAAGTCCTCAAGACCACTCGCGACCACAAGGATGCCCTCGCTTATAGCGAGTAGCTCATAGCGTAGCCTTCACCCGACGAAGCCGAACTCGAGCTGTGGGCGCTGCTGATGGAAAAGTACGAGGAGGAAAAGTTTCCCATCGCCTCCCCCGATCCCATCGAGGCACTCCCCAAGAAATGGCACTTCGCGCCCGACGCCATTGGCCTGGCAGCCAATCGCCTGATTTTTCTCACGGAACGGTTTCGGACGCGGTGATTTTCTCAGCGTCGATTTTGCCCACCCCACAGGTGACTCGCGAGGCGTCGTTTGGCCACGAATAGAATCTCAGTTTTGAGCGTTCGCCATTTCTGCTTGCCGTTAACTTTAACGCGGGCGTATTACTTTCCGCTCTGACGATTGCGAAGCAGGTTCGTGACGTTTGTTCTTTCTCACTGCTGTTCACTTTTGGTCGCTTCCATGATCAAAGTCCAGAAGAGCGGTGGAGAAAAAGCAAACTCACGAAAAAAGCTCGTTTTTGTTAGCTGTTCTTAAAGAGTAAATTAAATTTTTGCCCGGGTGGTGGAATTGGTAGACACGCAGGTCTCAGAAGCCTGTGCCTAACCGCATGCGAGTTCGAGTCTCGCCTCGGGCACCATTTTGATAGTTTTCGTACTGTTTCATGGAATTGTCCATGGAATCGGCCAGCCAGCTAGCTAGCTAGCTTAGAATGAGGATGAACTGGGTGCCTACGGGATTCCCTTAGTCGGCATTACGGGCCGGGCCGGATGGGCGGAAGCGATGATAAAGCCTATAGTGGGTCAACTTCCTCCTCCTATGACCCTCTTTCTCGCTCTCTTCGCCCTCGTTCTGGTAACTGGCCTCTGCGTAATTCTTCAGGCGGTGCATTCGGCTCCGGAGGGCCATGAGGATGAGACGGGCTTTCATAGCACCAACCAGCCAGAGGTTGTCCTGCAGCCATGCCGGATCAAAAACTAACCTTAAGCTCCCCTTTTTATGCTAGGTCCAATTTAGCGTCACGAGCTGACAGATAGGGTACGGACCGTCGGGCGGCTGTCGTGATCGACGCGCCTGACGGTCCAGCTATTTTTTGGTTTCTCGCTGTTTTTAGTGGGTGATAAAACTCTCCTCCGGGTTTCTGCGAATCAGTTTCGTCCCGGGCGAAACTTGAATTTCTCCTCTGTCTCATCGGCACCGGTGTTTGTTCATGAGGCGGCGGCATAGCACGAGGCACGCGGCCGGTCGTAGGGCGTCTGTCTTGCCGACGCCGCGAATGTGAGAAATCACGGCCGGTGCCCGTTCGACTTCGCTCAGTACCTGATGAGGCAAGACACCGACCCTACCCCAGTCCAAAGCAAAACATCACTGGTATTACCTCCTCGTCTGCGATTAGCTGGCACCCCGGAACCACCCGACGGAGACGATCCGTCGCAGTCGCACGTCCAAGGATTCATCCCTTGATGAATCCCCTTTGTGGTTAACTCCACTCCGGTTTCTGTTTTCGACTTTTTCGGAAGGCCGCTGACCGTCACGCCCCCACTGGAAACAGCGAGGAACCCAAAGAGAAAAGATCCCGGAGCCGATTCGACAGGCTCAGGCCGTCCTGAGCGAAGCCGAACGGACGCATCATCCGCGTTAAATGTTTTTCATCCCGATTCGCGACGGAGTTGAGCTCATCCTCCTTCCACCGGATCAGGAAGTTCGCGCCTTGAAAATCCCGTTTACAGTGCGACAGGCTGTTAACTCGTCCATTCGACTCCGCGGCTGATCTTCGCCGGAATAAGGCTTGAGCCAGAGGCCGTCCCCCCATCACACCTATCGCCCATGCGCCCGAAAATTTTAACCGTCGATGATGCCCGAACCGTGCGACAACTCGCGGAGAAAGCCCTCAGCATCTACGCCTGCGACGTCAGCGAAGCCACCAATGGTTTCAACGCCCTCTTCGCCATGGAGAAATCTCTGCCCGATTTGATTTTGCTCGATACGAACATGCCGGTTATGGGCGGACTCGACTTACTCCGGATGATGAAGGGAAATCCCGGGCTCAAAGCACTCCCGATCATCATGCTCACCTCGCGCACCGACCACGATATCATGGCCGAAATCACGAGGCTGGGCGTCAGTGGAATTTTGCTCAAGCCCTTCACCGAGGCCGCCCTGATTGAAAAAGTACTCGGGGTCATCAAACTGAAACCGATCAAACCCAACTAAACCTTTCCAGTGGGCCAAGCTCCCGCGCGGCCACCTCGCCCCTTCGCTGCTCCATGCCTGAATCTCCGCCAACACTCGCTGCGCTCCTCAAGCGCACCTTCGGCTACTCGACGTTTCGCCCGCTCCAACGCGAAATCATCGAGGCGACGCTCGCTGGCCAGGATGTGTTTGCTTTGCTCCCCACCGGCGGCGGAAAATCGCTCTGTTTTCAACTCCCCGCCCTCGCACGCCCGGGTTTGACCGTCGTCGTCTCGCCGCTGATCGCGTTGATGAAGGATCAAGTTGACCAACTGCAGGCGAGCGGTGTCGCGGCCACCTTCCTCAACTCCTCCCTCAACGCCGAGGAAGCCCGCTCCCGTCTCGCCGGCCTGCATCGCGGACAATTCAAACTCCTCTACGCTGCGCCCGAACGCCTCATGCTCGATGGCTGGGTCGAAAATCTGAAACGGTGGAACGTGAACTGCCTCGCGATCGACGAGGCACACTGCGTTTCCGAGTGGGGCCACGACTTCCGTCCGGAGTATCGCCAGCTCGCGAAGCTTCGCACCGCGCTGCCCAACGTGCCCGTCATGGCGCTCACCGCCACTGCAACCGAGCGCGTCCGCGCCGATATCATCTCCCATCTCAAACTCCGCGACCCGCAGCTCTTCGTCGCGAGTTTCAATCGCCCGAATCTCACCTATCGCGTCATCCCGAAGGATCAGCCGACGAAGCAAATCATCGATTTCATCCGCAAGCGCGAGCACGAGAGCGGCATCGTTTACTGTGCCAGCCGCGCCGCCGCCGAACGCGTCGCCGAAGCGCTCGCCGGTCGCGGTTGGCCTGCCCGCGCTTATCATGCCGGGCTCGACGCCGGCGAACGCTCGCGCAACCAGGAGCAATTTCTCCGCGACGACACCCGGATCATCTGCGCCACGATCGCCTTCGGCATGGGCATCAACAAACCCAATGTCCGCTGGGTCATTCACCACGATCTGCCGAAAAACATCGAGGGCTACTATCAGGAAACCGGCCGCGCCGGTCGCGATGGGTTGCCCGGCGACTGCCTGCTCCTCTTCAGCGCCGGCGACATCGCGAAGCAAACCCACTTCCTCGACGAGATCACCAACGAACACGAGCAAGCCGTCGCCCGCGCCCAGCTCCGCCAGACGGTGCATTATGCCGAGAGCAGTGGCTGCCGCCGCAGCGAGTTGCTCGGCTATTTCGGTGAAGGTTTTCCGCTCGATAACTGCGGCGCTTGCGACAACTGCCTCGAACCGCGCGACACTTACGACGGCACCATCGTTGCCCAGAAACTTCTCTCCTGTGTCTATCGCATCCAGCAAAATAGCCGCTTCACCGTCGGCCTGAATCACATCGTCGAAGTCCTCACCGGCGCCGACACCGACAAGATCCGCCGCTGGGGCCACGAACAGCTCACCACCTACGGCATCGGCAAAGAACTCACGCGGCCCGCCTGGGCCGCCGTCGGCCGTGAGCTCACACGCCTCGGCTACCTCGCCGTCGCCGAGGGAGAATTCGCCACGCTCGCAGTCACTGCGGCCGGGATGAACGTCCTCCGCACGCGCACCCCGATCAAGCTCACGCGGCCGATGGATCTGCCGAAGGCGAAGCGCGTCACCCGCCGCGAAGGCGACATCGAGTGCGACGAAATTCTCTTTGAGCGCCTGCGTACGCTCCGTCGCACGCTCGCCGACGAACGTGGTGTTCCGGCGTACATCATTTTCGGCGACACCACGCTCCGCACCATGGCCCGCCAGTATCCCGAAACAGTCGACAACCTCGAAGGCATCCCCGGCGTCGGCGAGAAGAAGCGCGCCGAGTTCGGCGAACTCTTCACCGATGAAATCGCCGCCTACCTTGAGACCAACTCCCGGCAGGCGTTCGACTGAGCCCGGTTAAATGTCGGTGCGACTCGCGTGGCATGGGTCTCCCGACCCGTGAGTCGAATGGCGCTAAGTTAAGGAGGTTGGTCGTCATTCTGCCATGCGTGATCAGGCTAACTATTTTGCATGAGGAACGTAGGGCCGGCCCTTGTGGCCGTGCCGGAGGGCGCACCTGAAACGGCTCGCCCACAAGGGGCGGCCCGGCGAAATTCCGCAGCAAATCATCGCAGACGAAACGTCAGGCAGTCGACGAACCTACCGCTTAACTTAGCGCCATTCACCCGTGAGTCCAACGGCACGGGTCAGGAGACCCGTGCCACTTCTCCACCAAAAAATCACGAATGTCTCACGTAGGAATCTAAGATGACGAAGGCTCTGGGAGCATCGCCTTAAAAGGTAACCATGCCTATACGCAGCCGGCGCTGCCGATAACAAAACCGCGACGCCATCGGATGCGGCTATGCCTTTCAGGCGGCACTCACTTCGAGTCATTACTACACCAAAGAAATTTCGACATCCCTCGTAGCCGCAGACATCCTGATTCCAGCTTGGGAGAGACTCGGGACGAGGAAACGAGCTGAACCTGTCAGGGCGATGGGTATCAGGTAGCTGCCGTTGTTTTTAACGGCCACGGGGAAGCCGGAGTGTAGCCGCGTTTGAGCCGCAGGCGAAAGCGCGGTGTCTTACGGCCCCGTTTTCGGGCTGCGCCCTCAAACGAGGCTACACGCACACGGCAAAACCTCCCACACGGGTCGGTAGACCTGTGTTATAATCACGACAGGCTCGGCTCTCTCCGGCCCTTCGACAGGCTCAGGCCGTACTGAGCGAAGTCGAACGGACGCGTTCTCCGCGTGAATTGTATTTCATCCCGATTCGCGGTGGAGTTGAGCTCACCCTCATTCCTCGGGATCAGGAAGTCTGGGCCGGCACCAAATCAATCATAGCAGCCGCAATGCATTTCGGTGGTGCGCCGTGTGGCTGGCAGATTGGACCGAAAAAATCAGGCTCTGTCCTCTCAGGCGTCTGGTTTTTTCTAAGGATTCCGGCTCATCCGCCCTTCGGCTTGACCTTGCCGGATATTCAAAGACGCGTAGCTCGTCGCCGCTGACAACAGGCCGACTGATTTCTCCTACCCTAAGCATAATTTTCGATCCTGCCCCTTCTAAAAAAATAACTGGATGGGCAAAATCTACTCAACGGTAATGCTCACGATAACATCGCTTGGGGCAACAATGATCGTCAGGAGTGCGGCATCGCTGGTGCTGGTGCCTGCTGTATTGGTGGCGACCACCGTGTAGTTGCCCGCGTCAGCTATGGTGATGAGCGCAAGGGTATAGTTGCTACCAGTCGCACCGGCTATAGGGACAGCGTTCTTTTTCCATTGATAGCTGGGAGTCGGAATACCGCTCGCAGTGACGCTCAGGGTAACGCTCGCTCCTGCCGTCACACTCGCATCGAGTGGCTGCAAAGTGAAAACAGGAGCAACATTGAACGTGTAGGCGGCGCTGGTGACGGCACTGTCAATCAGCCCGCTTTTGTAGGCGATTGCTTTCAGTGTCGTCGTGGCTCCAACCGTAATCGCATTGGAATAAATTATGCCGGTGCTGGCCGTGGGCGTGCTGCCGTCCGTGGTGTAACGAATCGAGGCACCGCTCGTCGCGCTGCTCAGCGTCACTGACTGCGTCGATGAATACGCGCCACCCGCCGGACTGAAGGTCGGGATCACAACCGTCTGTGTGGCACCGCCACTGCGGATCGGCATCATGGTTGCAAAGGTTTCGGAGCCATCGCCCAAGCGCACTTCGTCAAACCAAGCCACGGCACGATAAGCACTGGTGGAGTTGTCGCCCGTCCATGGCCATTTATAGATGCCATATTTCCAGTAGTTTTGCGTCTGGTCAGGATAGCCGATGCTGATGTTGCTCCGGGTTAAGGTCGGTGTGCTCTCACTGTCGCTATTGAGCCAGATCACCAACTGGCCGTTGCCCGAATTGCTCCAGGTGATTTTGACGACGAAATCATTCCATTGGTCCTGTAATACATTGGCAAAAGATGAGCTGTCACCGCTGCCCTTGGGATCACTTGAAATATCCCAACGCCAGCGGGCACGCCATTTTTGCTCCCCACTGAGCAATTCTCTCGTCATATCGAAAGGGGGACGGCGAAAGGTGTCGTCGCCATGGATCTGCCCCAAGATTTCGGCCGTGCCATCATAATTCGAGTTGCTGGGAACATAAACGCTCCAAGCATACCATGAGGTTCCGCTCTGGCTGGTGTTGCCCAAAGACAGCTCGCTGCGCGATCCGCCGGCAACATCGGCATCCTCGCGACGAAGCTCGAAACGAAGTGCATTCGTGCCGGGACGGCCGGAGACCGGCGCTGGTGCGGTCAGAACCTGCGTCGAATATCCGCTGGAATTGGCCGATTGCTCTTTAACGCTCAGCGCTCCGGTGTGACTGAGTTCGGTAGTTCCGGTAGTATCAAAATCCGCCGCATAGTGAATCGTGCCATAAACCGGCACACAAATTAAAGCATACATCAAGGCGAGCGCCTTGGCATAGAGGGGTATCTTTTTCATGTTAATGACCTATCTTCTGTTTTTGTTAGTAGGGGACGGGTTGGGGTGGGCGGTGAATCCTGACAATAAATCAACAAGAGGCCTGAGTGATGTTAATCACAGACAATCAATTGGCGAATACTTCCTTGGTTCGAGTCGATGATTTCATGCGTATCTGGATTGGGAATTATGTATTCACTGACAAAAATCGGGACACGGCGACGGAGCGAGCACGCCGTGCAACTGAGGCGGTAAATTCCAGCCAGAAACGAGGACCTCGTCCCGGCTGGAACCATTATGTTTCATGAGCGTTCTGGAATCGGCGGCGGCCAGCGGGTTAAACCCGGTTTTAAAATACAGGGTCGGGGAAATGACGAAGCCAGCAAAGGGCAGGCTCACAAAGGAAATGAGCACGGCACCCAGACGCGCTAACGATGGAGTTTTCATGATATTTTCTTTGGAGGGGAGAATCCAGAAAAGCATCTTGAACGCAAATTGGAATGAGCAAAAGGAAGTGACCCCGCGTGAATAGAAAGCAGTTTTATCAATCGTTTGAGGAATAAACCTTTGATTGGCGGTCAGTGTGTACTTGATCACGAGAGAAGAAGTAGGGCGAGGCGCTTGCCGGGCCGAAGCCTTGGCGAAGGATGGTCCCGCCAAGCCGCGCCCGGTGTGCGGCTCACCCGGAGGGTTCGCCCCACCCAAGACACCACGTATAGATGAGGTAGCGGCGCTTGCCCTCAAGCGCCACAGGCTCACTCGCGACTCACTCGCGGCGCGCCTCCCACGATTGGCGCTTGAGGGCAACCGCCCCTACCTAAAATCAAAATCTTTTCGGGACGTTGGCGTGCTTCGTGGGCCAATCCTCCGAGAGAAAACCCAAGTTCAGACATGAATGGCGCTAAGTTAAGCGGCATAATCGTCACCTGTCTGACGTTTCGTCTGCGATGATTTGCTGCTGAATTTCGTAGGGCCGCCTCTTGTGGGCGTGCCGCTTCAGGTGCGCCCTCCGGCACGGCCACAAGGGCCGGGCTTCATTCTTTATGCAAAATAGTTAGCATGATCCGTATGGTAGAATGACATCCAATCTCCTTAACTTAGCGCCAATCGGTTCAGACATCCTGATCCCAGCCGAAGAAGAACTTTGTTGGAGAGAAGCTGGAAGAAAACCCATTGAAGTAGTGATGACTTTCAAATCGCCAGAAGAAGACGAGTTTCATCCCGCCGCAGACACTGGGTGCCGGCTCTCGCCGCAAAACCCGCCCGGAGGTCGGGTTCCACCACCGCAGAGGCATCGCGCGGTGAATCCTAAAACTTGGGCCACTACAGAGGCTAGCCTGTCCCGGGAGTAGCGTTTGAGCCGCAGGTGAGGATGTCTGCGGATAAAAAAAGCCCCCGGCGTTTCCGCCGGGGGCTTGTGCTGAAGTAGAGACTGTCGTTTGTACTTAGTTGCCGACGACGAGCTCGGGGGCGTTGCCTGCACCGGCTTCGCGGCTCTTGAAGTAGAGCTGGGCGTTGTTGCCGGTGAGCGCGAAGCTCACGATCTTCGTGGCGTCGCCTGTATACTGGGAGTTCACATAGCTGCCGACGTTGATCGATTTGTCGGCCACCACTCCAGCCGCTACGGTCGCGGTGCCGATGGTGGCTCCGGTCGCTGGCTTG
>Ga0163149_10003378_pt1 | contig 18226 bp, 13 predicted proteins | sample OliLakLV19MP5G1_FD_148604 | JGI IMG/M metagenome (GOLD analysis project Ga0163149, IMG submission 148604) | Freshwater microbial mat bacterial communities from Lake Vanda, McMurdo Dry Valleys, Antarctica - Oligotrophic Lake LV.19.MP5.G1 | ecosystem: Environmental > Aquatic > Freshwater > Lake >...
TCAACTCACAACTTTGTCCGCCGCTTCCTTCAGATTTTACTTCGCAGTAAACACCCTTGCTTTGGACTAACGGTTCCCGTTAGATGGCCCGTTTAGGACTTTAACCTTAAAGAACTGTGGCATGCATAGCGCACATAAAAAACCGTCCCGCTGATGCGAGACGGCTGTGTCCGGAATCCCCTCGAAAAAATATATTATTGCTTGATAATTTTTTGTTGAGCTGTTTTGCCTTCACAAGTCACTTTTACTATATATAACCCACTATTTAAGTTGCTCACATTCAATGTTTCAGTCTGGCTGCTGCTTCCCGTTTCAACTTTTTTTGATACCTGGCCATTCACATTTACCACTTCGTATGTTGCTTTCTTACCCTGCCAGCTAGCAGGTATGGTAATTTTTAATTCATTAATAGCCGGGTTAGGAAAAGTAGTAATCACGATGTTTTGCAACTCGTTATCCAGGCGAATAATACGTATAGAGGAATAAGATAGTTTGCTATCAATGTCCACCGATTTTAAACGATAGTATATCAGCCCTTTTCTGCCGGTCAAATTCCTATCGATATAGCTATAGTCTTTTTTTGAATCAGACTCACCTGCTCCAAAAATCAGAGCAACCTGGTTAAAATTGCTTCCATCAGTACTTTGTTCAAGAATAAAATGACTAAAATTATTTTCCTGTGCGGTGCTCCAGTTCAATGTTACATTAGGCTTATTATAGCTTGCATCAAAATTGATAAGCTTTACCGGTAATGCAGTTTCGGTAATGGGAACAAGAGTGCAGCCCCCTGAGCCAATATTGGATAAAGTTGCGTTAGTGACTTCAAAATTATCAAGAACAAGGCGTACGTTACCACTTCCCTGAGCACCTGTAATTCTTAGCACAACCCTATATTTTCCTGCTGTAATTGAGTTCAAAGTATGCTCGTATTGTTTTACAGATGTATTTGTACTTGCATCCATTGTAATTGAATTTGATATTACAAGGATTCCAAAAAGATTAACAAGGCCAACCTGGATAGACCTTGTGGCATTGGCATTCAACAACTGGGTAAGCCTGTAATCAAACTTAATTGTAGTGCTGGTTGACGTAATATCCAGAACCGGAGTGTAAAGGTCAATTTTGGTGCCCGGGTTAGTAGGAGGAGCTGTATATATGCTCTTTACATTAATCGCCTCGTTACCTTGCGTTGTAGTTGACACACCATTCAATACCCAGCAATTAGCAGTAAGGCTGTTGATAGTTGCTGCGTCAAAATTTTCTGTGAATTGGGCTTTAGTTGTTACAAGGGTAAAAATTGCAGTAATAGAAAGTACAAGTGTTTTCATCGTTTTCATTTTAAGGTAAAGATTAAAAGTAGGGTTGGGTTCTTTTGAACTTTCCTCAGATTGCAATGAAAACCGATAAGTAAGCGTTGAAACAGACAGGAGCGTATTTCTCCTTTAAGTGAGTAGTTTGTTTCAGGGGTCGGATTTCGTCGTTTTCTAAGGGATTGTTCGATTCTGACACAAACATAATACGCAGTTATTTTACGTGCAAGTTTTTCGCGGACTTTTTCTCAAAAAATACCGTATTTTCTGTAGTATAATTACGATGAGCTATGGCTATCAAGGAGTTAAAAATATTTCTATTTATAAATAATGAGGTTTTTACCTGTCATTTACTGGTAAAATAACATTGAACAGGCAATTACTACGTATAAAATTGTGAATGGCTTTTGCAAAAGATCGCAATGACGCTACTTATTCCCCGAGTCAAAATAGAGTAAACCCTTAGAGATAGGGTTGAGGTTACAGAAGAAAAAAGCCGCCTTGTTGGGGCGGCTTTGAAACAATTTCATTGACTAGTATATTATTGAATAGCCTTTAAGACCTTTTGACGGATTAGTTGCCCCCCTGTTTCAATCTCTACAATATACAAGCTGCCGGATAACGATTGTAATCCTGAAAGACGGACCTGGTTCAAACCGAACTGCCCCTGTTGCCGGATCGTTTTTATGAGACGTCCTGATAGATCTGTTAAGCGGGCATTGATGTCTTGTGCTTTATCCAGTACGATACTTATTACAATTTCTCCGCTGAATGGATTCGGTCGTACTGCATTTATCAAAATACCGGAATTATTCTTTTGCAAAAGCAGTACCTGGCTAAAAGTATACCTGCCGTCGATATCTACCTGTTTCAGCCGGTAAAATCCGGTGGCAGTCAAAGGATTAATATCTGTATAAGTATAGGTCAGTTCACTAAAACTAGTGCCGGCAGCTCCAATGCTTGCAAGCCTGCTAAAGGATATGCCATCCGCACTGCGTTCCAGTTCAAAATGACTACTATTCGTCTCGGTACTGGTTTTCCAGCTTAACAATACTGATTCACCTGTCCATTTTCCATTAAAACTTTGCAGGGTAACGGGTAGCGTTGAACTAACCGTTACAGAGGCAGCTGCAGGCCCTGATGTACAGACTGATACTCCGCTAAGAGAAGTGGCTTTAACGACAATATTAAAATTACCGGCAGAAGTAAAGGTCTTTGTGGTGATATTCAGGTTACCGTTTGCCGTTGCCCAGATACCGGTAGCCAGCGACTCTCCGGTAGTCCCATTCGCAATACCATAGAAGGTTCCTGTAACAGCATTCGAAATCGTGTACGTTATGCTCTGGTTAACTACAACAGTAGATGATGTCGGCGTGATGATGGGTGCTGTGGGTGTGGGTGAACAGCTGATACTGCTCGCTGATCCCGGGCAGCTTACTTCCTGTTTACTGCTCTCTTGTATCCCAATCGTTAGCACTCCATTTGAATACAAAGTATTATTCATAGTTGAATTAACTGTAATTGGTCCCCAATTGGTGGTAGTGGTGTTGGTTGATCCAATCAAGCTTGCATCCAGGTATAAATTAATAGTTGTTGTGGTAAAAGTTCCAGTTACAGTACCTGAAATAGAAGTAGCATTTGCAGCTATCGACCCGGTAATCGTTCCGCATCTGCCAGCAGAAGTAAGACTAGCTGCTGTTAAAGTACCTGAATTCTGACTTACCGAACAGGTTCCATTTTGTGCATTGGCATAATAACTGGTTGCTGCAACTGCATTATATGTTGCAGGTGTAGTACCGGCATTCCCTGTAGACCAGGTACCATTTGCCTGCACAGTTGTTGTTGCAATCAACGTTGGCGTTGCAGTATATACCCGGATAACAGTTCCAGCCGGTTCGGAAGAAGTTCCGGTTATTGGTGCTCCTGCTGTAATTTGATTATTATTATCAGCATTGATCAATGGTGGTTTTGTATAACATGAAACTGTGTAAATGATAGATTGAGCAGCACATTTACTGGTACCTACTATTCCCGTATTTAACTCAACAGTAATAAATAACTGTTGACCTACACTTAAAGCCAGATTTGAAAATGAAAAAACTCCGCTGCCGTTTGCTGTTGTTGTACCTCTAACGGCACCATTAATATATAGCGTAACAGAAGCATTCACATCTGTTGTACCAGTTATAATTGTAGTTCCGGTTGTAAATATTGCATTTGCCGGAGAAGTAATAACAGGGGCTACTAAAGATCCTGCTAATGCATTACCACCATTACCCGCAGCACAAAAATATTCTGGTTCAGAAACACATCCTGAAACATTATCTACATAATAAATTTTGTAAGACCCGGATGTTAAAGGCGCACCAGATGAACAGCCCCCTGAATAATCCCAGGTAATGTTCGGACTTGCTCCAACATAGTTGGAGAATAATGAACCGGAATTCAAAACACTATTATTGTTTACTCCCCTTGTAATATTATCTACATTAATAGTCCAGCCTGAAGAAAGATTTGTACCGCTAAATCCTTTTGTTCCACTCGGACAAGTAAGAATAGGTCTTGCAGGTCTGTTAGAACTATTACAGTTATTAGCGATAACAGCATTACTAACCAAACACATGGATTCTCCGGTAGCCTGTGCTTTGGCTGTAATTATATCCGTGTTGGCAAGTGCGATACTATTTAATGTCCATGCAGCCCCGGATAGAACTCCGCTTACCGTGCCAATAGATACTCCATTCTTATATACAGTAATAGTGGCGGTGCCCGCCGCGCCAGTTAAAGATGATTTTGTCCAGGTACCACCAATGTTTACTGTGCCTGCAGTAACAGGACTATTGACCGTAGGTGCTGCGGTACAAATGCTACCGATCCCACTGCCACCTGAAGTAAGGTTTGTAAAAGTAAAAGTTGGTTGAGCATTGATAAATGCTTCGTATTGGTCGTTGCTATTGGGATAGCTATCATCATTTAAACCATAGATATCAGATTTAGGTCCGCCTATTGCCCCTTGCGGAGACATTACTGTTGTTGGCACCATCCGTATGGGAGATGATGTTGTAAGATTAAATGGAGCAGCTTGTAAATCCGAAAAGGGAATAAAAAAATCTCTGAAAAAATCCGGATCACCATTATCGAAACTTGCCGCTATGGATACTTGTGAATAATCCTGCCAGAGTGTATATGCTTTTACCAATGTAGGAGAACTGGTACCATCTACATTATATATTGCTAAACGAAAATTTGTTTCCAAAACAATTTCTATTTCGAATCCGGGGTTTCCATTGGTTCCGGTAGTGGCAGCCTGGTAATTCGGATCTGCATTCGGACCGGTGGCTCCAAATTTTCCATCAGTATCCAATAATATACTATATCCTTTTGATCCAGACATGACTGATCCCATTCTTAAACGAAACAACAAATTGGTGCCAGTAAAAAAAGTATAAAACCCAACATAATTGCCATCAGGTACAAAGTCAGAAAACATATGGCTGGGGCCTCTTCTTAAATCACCAAAAGGCTCTATAGAATATGATTTCACTAATTTATAGGGAATCTCCGAATTAGCTACATCATCCAGGCCAAATCCTGCATTTGTAGAAGAAGTATATCCATCACTGTTGGGATCCAAAATTAATCGGCCCCCAACTGATGTTGCCTGCTGATTTATAAAACCTGTAGATTGTGAAAAAGATTGTGCTGTGTTTAATAGCAAAAAAAATGCAAGGATAGCCTTTACATTTAAACGTAAAGTTGGATTCATTTGAATTGGATTTAGCGTAAATGCCTACACAACGGGCTATAAGCTAGGTAATAACGATTAGACAGTAAAAATAGTATCCTTTTATTTATTTTTCGATAAAATTAAAAAATAGCTACATATTCTTTCTACAAATAAGTAGAAACCTTTATTAAAAAAATTAGCTATAACATAAAAAAGATCTAAACTTAAAGGCAACCAATTGGTCGCCTTTAACTAAATAAAATTAATACGTTACGCTTTATACTGCGGAATCAGGCCCTGGGCCAACTCCACCATCTTCTTAATGCCATCTTCCGGCAGATTACCTTTCTTAAACTCCGCCATTACATCGGGTAATTTATTATCCATCTCCATTAAGAAATGTTCTTCAAATTCCTTTACTCTTTTTACGGCCACCGCTTTCAACAAACCGTTGGTACCAAGATAGATAATTGCTACCTGCTTCTCTACGGCCATTGGTGAGTACTGTGGTTGTTTCAACACTTCCACGTTTCGGGCGCCTTTGTCAATTACATTCTTGGTAGCAGCATCCAGGTCACCACCAAATTTGGAGAAGGCTTCCAATTCCCGGTAAAGGGCCTGGTCCAGTTTGAGTGTACCTGCCACTTTCTTCATGGATTTGATCTGTGCATTACCACCCACACGGCTTACAGAGATACCTACGTTAATCGCAGGACGAATACCTGATAAGAACAGGTTGGTCTCCAAAAATATCTGTCCGTCTGTAATAGAGATTACGTTAGTTGGGATATAAGCTGATACATCCCCAGCTTGTGTTTCAATAATTGGTAACGCTGTTAATGAACCACCACCTTTTATTAAATGCCTGATGCTATCGGGTATATCGTTCATATTCTTAGCTACCGTATCATCATTGATAACCTTTGCAGCTCTTTCTAATAAACGGCTGTGGAGATAGAATACGTCACCAGGATATGCTTCACGACCCGGGGGACGGCGCAGCAACAAAGACACTTCACGATAAGCCACTGCTTGTTTGGAAAGATCATCATAGATGATCAAAGCAGGGCGACCGGTGTCCCGGAAAAATTCCCCGATAGCAGCTCCGGCAAATGGTGCGTAGAACTGTAACGGTGCAGGATCTGAAGCAGAGGCTGCAACGATGATCGTGTATTGCATCGCACCTGCATCAGACAGGGTTTGCATCACACCGGCAATAGTAGAAGCTTTCTGACCAATTGCTACATATATACAATAAACAGGCTTACCTGCTGCGAAAAATTCTCTTTGATTAATGATCGTATCAATACAGATAGCGGTCTTACCTGTCTGGCGGTCACCGATAACCAATTCCCGCTGTCCGCGACCGATCGGTATCATGGCATCAATAGCTTTGATCCCTGTTTGCAAAGGTTCTTTTACGGGCTCCCGGAAAATGACACCCGGTGCTTTTCTTTCCAGCGGCATTTCATACAATTCGCCGGAAATAGGTCCTTTACCGTCAATGGGAAGACCCAATGTATTAACAACACGGCCGACCATTCCTTCACCTACATTAATGGAGGCGATCTTACCGGTGCGTTTCACTTTTGACCCTTCTTTGATACCATGGCTATCACCCATCAATACCACACCCACATTATCTTCTTCCAGGTTAAGGGCAATCGCTCTTACACCGCTTTCAAATTCTACCAGTTCACCATAGCGAACATTACCCAATCCATATACACGGGCAATGCCATCACCCACCTGTAATACAGAACCTACTTCTTCCAGGTCTGCGGATGCGTTGAAGTTGCTCAACTGCTGGCGCAGAATTGCTGATATTTCATCTGGTTTAATCTCTGCCATATTCTTTTTTTTATCTTGTTTGTTTATTTGCGGGCTATTACCGCTTAGCGGGCTAAAAGCTCATTCCTAAGGACTACTTTATCTTATAAATAAAGTCATTGTTCTCAAACTGCTTGGCAATAGCTTTCAGGTCATAGGCCACACTGGCATCTACCAACTGATCTCCTACCTGTAAAACAAAACCACCGATCAGGTCTGTATCCACTTTTTCTTCCAGCTCAACATGCTCAAAACCGGCTGATTTTTTAACCTGTTCGATGATAGCATTTTTAACGCTATCGGTAACTGCTGTTGCGGTTGTCAGTTTGATCGTCTGTATATTTTTCTTCTCTTTATAGGCACTGATAAAAGCCTGGCTAATCTCCGGCAAATTACTTTCCCGGCCTTTGGTGATCAACAGCCGGTTGAAAGCAGCTGTCATTTCGCTGATAGTACCCGTAGTAACGGCTTCGAGTATTTTCTTTTTTGTATCGCCTTTTATGATCGGGCTGCGCAACAGGTTGACAAAATCCGGGTTACTTTTACAAACGGTATTAAGCCATTGCATATCCGCATATACTTTTTCCAGCTCGCCTCTTTCAATGGCAAGATCGATCAGTGATTTGGCGTATCTCGTTGCTAAACGTGGATTGGGCATAATTTATAGTTCGAGCTTTGAGCTGCGAGTTTTGAGCCGTAGCGACTAAAATCGCAGCTCATTACTCACAGCTTGCAGCTGTTCTTAATTCATTTTAACTTCGCTGACCAGGCCTTTTATATGTGCTTCCTGGGCTTCTTTATTGGCCAATTCCTTTCTCAAAACTTTCTCACTTACTTCGATCACCAGTTTGCCTACCTGGTTTTTTACTTCGGTCAGGGCTGCCATCTTTTGTGCGGTGATCGCTGCCTGGGTTTCGGTCAATATTTTATTAGCTTCCGTCTTTGCCTGCTCTTTGGCTTCGTTGATGATCTTGTCTTTTGTTTCCCTGGCTTCTTTCAGCAACTTGCCCCGCTCTTCACGGGCAGAAGCGAGTAAGGCTTCGTTCTCATTTTTCATCTGTGCCATTTCTGCTTTTACTTTTTCAGCAGTTGCCAATGACTCAGCGATGGTTTCTTCCCTTTTTTTCAATCCCCCGACAATAGACGGCCATGCGTATTTTTTAAGGATAAAAAATACGATCAGAAATGCCAGCATTGTCCAGATCAGCAAACCAAACGAAGGAGTAAGTAATTGCATAAAACGAATTTGATATTTTCTTTATTTGAGTATTGATTTACTGAAAGTTTAGCATTAGTTTTCTAAAAATTCACAACAATACTCCAAATCAATTTTCAATAAAAGCCCTTCACCAGGCTCAGGTTTAAAAAACTGCATCCTCCGCCCTGTACATTGGATGCAGTAGTTTTTTTTAGAGCACCATCGCTAGGAAACCAATGATAATAGAGAACAACGCAGCACCTTCTACCAGGGCGGCAGTCAGGATCATGTTGCTTCTGATGTCATTAATAGCTTCCGGCTGACGGGCAATAGCTTCCAGGGCACCTTTACCGATCTGGCCAATACCAACACCGGCTCCGATTGCTCCCAGACCAGCGCCAATTGCACCACCTGCATTTGCCAGGTCTGCTAAAAGAAATAAATCCATAATTGTGATTTTATATTGATTAAAAAAAGACGTTATTAATGATGTGCTTCTTCTGCATGATGCTCACCCTCAAAAGCCTGGCCGATGAATACCGCCGTCAGGTTGGTGAAGATGAATGCCTGTAAGAACGCTACCAATATTTCGATAAAATAAATAAATACGGTAAATGCAATGGACAGAGGCGCAAAGCCAAGGCCCACATACTGGTTCAATGCTCCCAGGATAAAGATCAGGGAGATCAAACAGATAATAAGAATGTGACCCGCAACCATGTTGGCAAACAACCTGATCATCAACGCAAATGGTTTTGTGAATACACCCAGGATCTCTACCGGAACCAGGATGGGCTTAACACCCATTGGTACTGGAGGATTGAAAATATGTGCCCAGTAATGCTTGTTGGTGCTGAACATGATTACCACAAAGGAAACCAGCGAGAGTACAAGTGTGAAAGCAATATTACCCGTCACATTCGCTGATCCTGGTATTAAACCAAAAATGTTATTAATAAGAATAAAGAAAAACATCGTTAGTAAAAGAGGGAGGTACCTGGCATATTTATGTCCCAGGTTGGGCTTAGCTACTTCATCTTTTACAAAGTTGACCACGGTTTCAATGGTATTCTGCATGCCTTTCGGCGCAGAAGTAACACCCTCCCCTTTTTTATATCTTTTGGCAACGGCCAGCATGATCCAGACCAACACCACCAGGGCTAGTATCATTTGCACCACGTTACGGGTCAGGGAGATATCATACACTTTTACAGTGGGGTCAAACTCGCCGGCTGCTGTAACCGGTACGATCGATCCGATAAAATATTTCTTCGGATCCAGCTTCAGCTCGGCCCGGTTGTGTTCAGTAAGCACCACGTAGTCTTTATAACTTTCATGACCATGGTGAAATTTCGACGACATAAAAGTAGTAAGTCCCCGCTGTGGAGAATAGAGAATTACCGGAAGCGGGATGGTAACATGTTTTTGATGGTCTTTAGGGCCATAAGACATAAAATGGAACTCATGACCATCCATAATATGGCCGAAAATGACCTCGTTGGCATCAAATAATTTGGGCTTTTTTACTTCCCCGTGCTGGTCAGCTGGCTGCACCTGCTTATCCTGCTCGCCCTGTGCCAAAACAGGCAAAGAACTAACTACAAAAAAAACGCTGAAAGTGGCTACCAATAAGGATTTTAAACGTCCGGCAATCATACCCATCCTGAAATTTGCGGCAAAGATAAGGGGGCAACAGTTAAAAAAGGAATTGGTGATTGGGAATTTGGCAGAAACCCTGTCTTTTTTTCCAACAGTCATTTTGTCCAGGAATTTCTTAGATTTTCCAGCCCTGGCATCCCTGAAAGCTTTTTGGGTCGGACAATCGCTTTTTATTGGATTACAAGTCATTATTATGAATAAATAAGGAGTTTCCCCAGCTCAGATACTCTCAGAAGCTGATTTTTCAAACTGCAGTTCATGCAATTTGCTGTAAAAACCACCCTGTTTGATCAGTTCTTCATGGGTTCCCATTTCCTTCACCTCACCCTTGTCCAGCACAATGATCTTACTGGCTTTACGGATAGTGGAAAGGCGATGTGCAATAACGATCGAGGTTCTGCCCTGGATAAGAGTGTCAATCGCATGCTGGATCAGCATTTCGCTTTCGGTATCCACAGAAGAAGTGGCTTCATCCAATATTAAAATAGAAGGATTGTACAATAAGGCCCGTATAAAAGAGAGCAGTTGCCGCTGTCCGAGGGAAAGGGTAGCTCCTCTTTCCATCACGTTGTAATCATAACCGCCCGGCAACCGGAGGATGAAATCGTGCATATCGATCATTTTGGCAGCTTCAATTACCTTTTCGCGGGAGATATCAGGGTTTCTCAGGGTGATATTATCCATCACCGACCCGGAAAATAAAAATACATCCTGTAGTACCACTCCGACATTCTTTCGCAACACATCCAGCTTATATTTTTCAATATTTACATCGTCAATTTTAATTTGCCCTTTCTGAATATGGTAGAGCCGATTCAATAAACTGATGATCGTTGTTTTTCCGCTTCCGGTATGGCCAACAATAGCAATCGTTTCACCGGGTTGGGCTTCAAAACTAACGTCCTTCAATACGTGATTTTCATCGGTATAAGCAAACCAGACTTTTTCAAATTCAATTTTCCCTTTTACAACAACAGGAGAATGATCTCCCTGTTCATCTGCATAATCTTTATTATCCAGCACTTTAAATACTCTTTCGCTTGCAATAATTCCCATCTGCAAAACATTGAATTTATCGGCCAGCACCCGCAAGGGACGAAACAAAAGATTTAAACAAAGAATAAAAGCAACCAGGGTGCCCTGCTGGCTTTGCTGCAGGTGAAAGGCTTCTTTCGATGTCCGCCAAACGGCCAGGCCAACGGACAGGGCCAGTACAATTTCCACAATGGGGAAGAAAACAGAATACGCAAAGATGGCTTTGATATTGGCATTACGATGTTCCTTATTTATTTTTTTGAATTTTTTCCCTTCCCTGTCTTCCGAAGCAAATGCCTGTACGATCGCCATACCCGTCAAATGCTCCTGTACAAAAGCATTGAGACTGGCCACCGCATTCCGAACCTTGAAAAAAGAACGGTTGATACTGTTTTTGAAATAATAAGTAGCGATAATAATAATAGGGAAAGGTATTAAGGCGATCAGTGTAAGTGTCCAGTCGGTCCAGAACATGTAGCCAAGAACACAGAATATAGAAAGCAGGTCAGCAATAATGGGTACCAGTCCGTCGGAGAAAATATCATTGATGGATTCAATATCGTTGATGGTCCGGGTGGTGAGTGTGCCAATTGGTGTTTTATCAAACTGGGAAAGATTTAATCCCATTATTTTATTGTAGGTAGCGACCCGCAGGTCTTTTACTACAGATTGACCCAGCAAAGCGGTCGTAAAAGAGAATAGGAACCGCATAGCTGTTTCCACCAGTAGCAATCCTACCTGTATAAGTGTAATTGTAATCAGCATGCGGGTAGCAGAACCGGCAATGTAGTCGTTCACCGTTACCTGTATAAGCATCGGTCTTACAGGTGTGATAACAGCCAGCAAAACGGCCAATACCACTGACAAATAAAATTTCTTCTTATAGGGGGCTGCATACTCAAATACCCTCCGGAGAAGGGTCACATCAAAAAAACTCTTTTTCGTTGCTGGCAAAAATGAAAATTTGAAAGGCAAAGCTAAGAGATACTTCGGCAAACCTGGTAGAGAAAAGGAAAAACGGAAAAAGCAAGAGTAAAAACCTATAAAAACATTGTTTAAAAACGGAGTGGTAGTGTATTAACTATTTCGTCTTTTCTTTTTTTTAATCGCTTAGCTTATTCCCCCATAGCGATCTTGTACGCTTTGATAAAGAGAGCCCCAAGATTTTTGTACGGTGGTACATAATCTTCAAATATTTTATCAGTGGCCATCTTACCCAGTTCTTTCCAGAAAGGTATCCACTCAATGCTACTACCTTCCCTTAGTTTTTCTCCCAATAGTTTTAAGAAGGGGTTATTCACCGGTGCATCAGCTATCTGTTTGGTGCCTACAATATGGGCATCCGGTGCTTTTTCCAAAATATCATGTATCATCCGGTAGCCACCGCAGGAGCCCATGAATACGATCTTGGAGGTTGAGAACATTTGCTCAATGGTATACGGAGCATTGTAACTATGCCCCCGGTTCACGGTAACGGTCGGGTATAGTTTATTTGTTTCTAGGTATTTGCACAAAGCTTCCTGTGCTTTAGCATCTTCATTTTTTTCTTCCGGTAACGGCCTGTTCAGGTAAATAGAAACCGGTTTACCTTTCACAGAACTGATCGTAACCCATTGCGGGTTGCTCCGGTCCGTTTTCCAGTTGGCATTACCAAACAAATTCAGGATACCAGGAAAAACACCGATACCATCCTTATCACCATAAATAAATACCTGAACGATAACCCTGCCACTATCATTGGCCAAAGACTTGAATGGCACTTCATATACCGGGGGAACACCGAGTTCTTTGGTCAGGTCAATATGATTAGAAGAGTCGGCAGAAAGAAAAAGATTATTCAGTATCTTATAAATTGCGATCCCCCTTTTATTCCCCGCTTTTTCATTTTGCTGGTAATTGAGCTGGATATTCTTCAGCATTTCATTAGATAATGGCTTGATGGTTTCTACAATACTGGCATAGGAATCAGCCACATCTACCCCATCTTCCAACCCGTTACCATACTCCAGTCTACCCACAAACGCTTTCATTAGTTTTTCTGCATCACTTTCATCTGCTGGTGATTTTTTGGGAGGGAACGTACTTAAAAAATTACTGAGCATATTAAAGCCGGCCGCCATTTTGATAAACCGCCTGTATTTATCAAAATGCAAGGACATCAATAAGGAATCACCCCGGTTATTGATTTTTTTCATCATCAGCGGGTACACTCCTTTTACAAAACTGGAGGTATAAATTGATCCATCGGCAGCCACAGCGAGGTAATACAGTTCTTCAGCACTCAGGGGCTGAATTGAGCGGAACCTGAATTCGGCATTTTCATTGTGAAGGCCATTAATGATATTGACAAAATTCTCTGTTGCCTTTTTCTCCAGCCTTTCCCGTAATCCTTTAAACTCAAAAGCCGTATCCTTATTGATCGCCCTGCCCGTATATTCCAGCATGGTTCTCACCATCAGTTTATAATATCGTACCGAATCATCTTTGGCCGCATCGATCTCTTCCATTGTCATTTTCCCTTTCAGAATATTATCCAGGAAAACAAAGTATTGCTGACCACTCTTACTCTTCGACATTTTCACGATCGTACTGATAAAGTTGTCATCCGTAATATTCCTGATGACAGCACCGAGTTTATTATTCGCCTGCGCATAATCATAGAGTTGCTTTGGATATCGCTGCGCTACGGCCCTTACCAGGCTGTCTGCAAAAGGCATGTCGGGATTATCCCTTAGGGTAGACAAAGTTCTTTCGGGGTACAGAATGCAATACTTTAGCACGACAGTCTGCAGGGCTGCTTTATATCCGCTGTTCTTTTCAAAGGTGCTGTTATCTGCCCATATAACCGAATAAGCCGTCTCATACTGTAGGTAAATGATGGCAGTTTCAACCGACTTCCCTTCCTTGTCCAGTTGTACACATTTTTCATACGCCGCGAGGATATCAGGAAGAAGGGTGGGTTTTACCTTTTTAGCAGTCACGTTGATCTTAAAGAACTTCAGCAGGTATTCAATTCCCCGGAGGTATCTTACCCGGCTCTGGTCTTTCAATAAAGAATCCGCTTCAATCTTACATTGTAAAAGGTCGACCCGGTTGATCAGTGTTTGAGTCAACATAAAATTAATTTCCTCATCTGCCGATGGGGTATACTTATTATCCGATTTCCCATCCGATTTCAGGATCAGCTTTTGTTGGGCATCGATATAATCGTGGAATAGTTCCCTGTTTTTGGGAGGCTTGCAGTTTTGACTATTGCTGATACCAGCTGCAAAGGAAAGTTGCGCTGAGACCAACTGGCTCTGACCAAGAAAAAAAGCTGCTAGAATAAGGTATTTATACAATGCTGTCATAAGAATCGAAACGCAAAGTTACTAAGCCCGGGTGAAATAGAGGCCTTCCGGTGTTTTATATTGATATAGACGCATTTATGGACAATAAAGCTGTCTGGGCCCTGATAATATTAGTTGGGACTGGGCAGGGCAGGTTAATTTATCATTAAGTCTAAGTAAACTACGGCCTGCAAATTTCCCCGCCCAACATTTTCCCGTTAGGTTTGCGCAAACTTTTTCCTTTATGGAAACAAAAGCCCGAAAGGTGCTGATCGCAGACGACGAACCGGATATTTTAGAAATACTAAAATATAACCTCTCCAATGAAGGATATGAGGTCATTACTGCCAAAGATGGAGACGAGGCGCTGGAAAAAGCACGGCGTACCCAGCCAGACCTGGTGATATTGGACGTAATGATGCCTAAAAAGACAGGGGTTGAAGTGTGTCAGTTACTCCGGGCGCAAGCAGCTTTTAAAGAGACTCTTATCATTTTCCTGACCGCAGTTAACGACGAAGGAACCCAGATCAAGGGCCTCGAAACAGGTGCCGATGATTACGTCAGCAAACCCATCAGCCCAAAAGTTTTTCTAAGCAGGGTCAATGCCTTATTCCGCCGCCTGAATAAAACCGATGCCAGGGTATTGATTATCGATCATGTTACCATCGATCCTGAACGTTATATCATTAAAGTAAGGGATACAGAAGTAGTACTCGCCAAAAAAGAGTTTGAGTTACTCTATTTACTGGCCCTTAAACCAGGCCGGGTTTTTCTCCGCAACGAGATCCTAAACCAGGTATGGGGTAATGATGTTATTGTAGGCGATCGCACTATTGATGTACATATCCGCAAGATCCGTCAGAAGCTGGGAGTGGATTGTATTACTACCGTAAAGGGTGTTGGATATAAATTCGAACTTTAATAGAAAGCGGCAGGCTTTGAACTACCCGTTTCGGGTAAGCTACTTAAATGGTTGACCTACTTTCGTAGCCCGAAACGCACAACCCGTAACTTGCAGGTATGTTCTCGACGAAAAGCATTTCTCCCCGGCAGCTGTCAGCATTTACGGCATTAGTCTTGTCCTTACCTATCAGTGTGCTGATTTATTTTATTGAAAACAGCTGGTTATGGGCGGTATGTTCATTTGTCATTATTGTTGGTGGCTCCTACCTGCTTATTTCATTTATGCTGGAGCGGTTTATCTACCGCAAGATTAAACTCATTTATAAATTCATTTACCAGACCAAAGCCACTAAAAAGGAAGAGACCTATTATAAATATGTCTTGCCACAAAAAAGTATTGATGAAGTAAGGGAGGATGTGGAAGCCTGGGCCGTCAGGAATGAAGAAGAACTGGAACTGCTGCGGCGCAATGAACAGTTTCGTAAAGAATTTTTGCAAAATCTTTCGCATGAATTCAAAACACCGGTATTTGCAATACAGGGTTATGTAGATACGCTCCTTTCCGGTGCATTGGCCAATACGGAAGTGAATAAAAGGTTTTTAGAAAAAACTTCAAAAAATGTGGACAGGCTGACAAACCTGCTCAATGACCTGGACGAAATATCCAGTTTGGAAAGAGGTGAGCTGGTTTTATATAAACAAAATTTTGTTATACAGGAATTGGTGAAAGAAACATTTGAAAGCCTTTCGATAAAATCGGAGGTTATAAACATCCATTGTACAATCAAGAAGGGTTGTGAATTCCCGCTTACCGTTTTTGCAGATAAAGAAAAGGTAAGGCAGGTGCTAACCAATCTTTTTGAAAACTCGATTAAGTATGGAAAACAAGATGGCAGTATTGTAGCCAGTATGTATAATACCGATGGCAAGCACATACTGATTGAAATAAGTGATGATGGAATTGGCATACCGGAGAAAAACCTCCCCCGCATCTTTGAGAGGTTCTATCGTACTGATGAAGGTCGTAGTATAGATGTAACAGGCAGTGGTCTTGGCCTTGCTATCTGCAAGCATATTATAGAAGCGCACGGGCAAACGATACATGTTCGCAGCCGGGAAGCCATTGGCACTACAATTGGATTTACATTGGATAGTAAAAGAGATTAAATTTCGTTACTTTATCACCCACTCTCCACTCACTCCTTTTTATCATTCCGCCTGTTGGATCATTGTTTGTTAACTCTTTTTCTCCATTTAATTAACTCATACCATATAACTGATACTAAACCTATGACAATACAAATAAATAATTGAGCTGCGTTTAATGATTCAAATCCAAAGAATTTTGTGAGTGGCGATACAAAAAGCTGTAAGCCTAAAATAGTAACAGTGATAAGAATAATAAGTAATACCATCCTATTCTTATATTTCAATGTCGTAATAATTGAATAATAAAAAGACCGGTTAATGAGTGTTAGAAATATATTAGCAGCCACCAGCATAGTAAAAACCATCGTTCGGGTAAGTGCCTCATCGCTTCCAGTACGTACTGCATACTGGTAAGTAAATAAAGTACCCGCTGTGATGACTAAACCCTGTATTATACTTGTAGTCAGTTCCTTCCAGTTGAAAAATGTAGTAGTAAATGGACGTGGCTTTTGAGTCATCGTGTTAGCTTCCATCGGTTCGTTTTCATACACAATGGAACAGGTGGGCCCCATGATCAATTCTAAAAAAATAATATGAATAGGCGAAAAAATTGTTGGATAAAGCCATCCAAGTGTCAGGGGAATAAAAACAGTGAGAATTATTGGTATATGAATTGATATAATGTATTGAATACCTTTTTTAAGATTGGTATAAATTTTTCTTCCGATAGCAACAGCCTCCACCATTTTAGACAGATCATCTTCTAATAAAATTAATGACGCGGCTTCCTTCGCTATTTCTGTTCCTTTTTTCCCCATAGCAATACCAATATGTGCTGCTTTCAATGCCGGTCCATCATTTACACCATCGCCTGTCATTGCCACTATTTCATTATTAGCTTTTAATGCATTAATAATTTTCAATTTTGCATCCGGAAACATTCTTGTAAACAACTGGATTTCTGAAACCATTTTTTGCAAATCAGTGTCTGATAATTGCATCAGCTCATTACCGGTAATGCTTTTTTCGTAACCTCTAAAACCTACCTGTTTGGCAATAGCAGAAGTAGTAGCAGCATTATCACCCGTAACAATCTTTACTGAAATACCGGCTGTATAGAAACTTTCCAATACGGAATGTATATTTTTCTTTGGTGGGTCATAAAAAGCAACAATGCCTATAAAATGAAATTTAAATTCCTGTTGGGTGGCAGGAAAGTCATTTCCCTCAAAATGTGTTTCCCCAACAGCTAATACTCTATAGCCATCAGTTGCCAGCGTTTTTATGGCTTCTTCAACTTGTTGCTTTTCTTTTGAAGATAAATCAGAAACAGTGACCAATGCTTCAGGGGCTCCTTTAGCAGCAATGATGCGCTGACCTGAACTATTTTCAAACAAATGGGTCATCATCGGTGGTGTTCCGTCTAATGGATACTCATGCACCATTTTATAGTGAGATCGCTCATCGTCCGGGATTACCTTTCTGTAAGCATTGTGCAATGCTACTTCCATTGGGTCAAATGGAATTGGCTCACTGGCCCACATAGACAACCTGATAAGAGCTTTTTCTTCATCATTTAATTCATCTCCTGCATTACTTATTTTTTGTGATGAAAGTAAAAACAGTTTCGCCAAACTCATACTGTTCTCCGTAAGCGTCCCCGTTTTATCTGTACATATTACCGTAGCGCTGCCCAACGTTTCAACCGTTTTCATTTGTTTGACCACAATACCCAATTTCATCAACCGCCATGCACCCAACGCCATGAAAGTGGTAAAAGCAACAGGAATCTCTTCAGGCAAAATACTCATAGCCAGCGTCAGTGCTTTTAACAGGCTATCGAGCAAATCATAAGAATGAAAAAAGTTAATAGCCCAAAAAACTAAAAAAACAATAGCCCCGGCTATCGCCATTTTCTTAACAAAGTTTCCAATTTGTCTTTCCAGTGGGGTTTTTTCTTCCTTGATGCGTTCAAGACTTTTCCCGATTTTCCCAAACCTTGTTTCGTTCCCAATAGCACTGATAGTAGCAATCGCTAATCCACTGGCTACTGTTGTGCCCTTATAAACAAAATTATCTTCCTTCG
>Ga0163149_10003379_pt1 | contig 18221 bp, 14 predicted proteins | sample OliLakLV19MP5G1_FD_148604 | JGI IMG/M metagenome (GOLD analysis project Ga0163149, IMG submission 148604) | Freshwater microbial mat bacterial communities from Lake Vanda, McMurdo Dry Valleys, Antarctica - Oligotrophic Lake LV.19.MP5.G1 | ecosystem: Environmental > Aquatic > Freshwater > Lake >...
AATTTTTTTTAATATAAATTTTGAAGCGATTATACGATTTTATTATATAAACATATTGGGAAGGTCAATGATTTTATTCTTTACGCTTGCGGTTTTTTATTTATTGATTATTAATATAATGTATTGGAAAAGGAACGATAAAGATTCTACCACCTTTATATTGTTGGTTTGTATGAGTTGGATTTATTCTCCATACTATTATTATAAAAATCACAAAAATATTCATTAAAGTCCCTCTTATTCATATCCTAGTGTTTGTGACGCTCGGCATTATTGTTTTCTAAATTTTATGTCGCCCTTACAGGGCTTGTTACTGCACGGTTTGTTTTTTTTTCTACAAAGATTACACCCTTACAGGGTTATTTCATTTAGCTCCATAGGAGCGGTATCTTTGTAGAAAGAACATCCCCCATCATTTCAAACTCCGTAGGAGTGACATCTTTTGCCGTCCGCAGGATATGCCGATACCAATAAAAAATATTGAAACAGTTTTGTCCTAAAGATTTTGTTTATCTGTGAAAATCCGTGCCACCTGTGGTTAAAATAAAAGTTCACCACAGATTACACAGATAAACACAGATTTTGAACGTTCTCCTTTTAATTACACCACAACCATTACCGGCACGGGCTCTTCAGCATGATGATGCAGGAACTGCATACTCCTGAAAAATTTATAATACATCTGTTTCATAAAATTTACTTTGTTCACACCACCTGCTTTAAATGCTTTTTTGTGGCCGAACCAGACTAAATGTATGGTTGCAAAAAACAAAAGGGAATAACAGAGCAGCGAAAATGCCTTATTGTAAAATCCTTTTTGTTGGAATATCATATACATCCGTTCATTCTGGAATTTAATGTGATGTGCTTCATCTAAAATAATATCGTTACAAACTGAGCGTAGCAAATCACATTCCGTAGCATTATGCAAAGCCTGGTAAAAAACCTGTGCTGCACTTTCTACAATTATTACAGATATGGTCCAGAGCTCCATGCTGGTATTTAAATACCTCACCTTTCTGAACAAGGTATCACCCCAATCCTTTTTCACGCGCTGTTCTCCAATAAGGTCAATGTATTTACCAAGGTTATTCCCATGCTTTTGTTCTTCCTTAATAAATAGTTTAACAGCTTCCGGGTAATGTTTGTCCCCGATCTTGTCTGCATATTTTGTCGCGGCGGCCAATAAGTGCGCCCCATCACTGGTTTCACCCAATTGCCAGGCCTTTAATGAATACAATATATTTTCTTTTTGTTCCTTGGTGATTTGGGGCTTGAGTTCCCAATTAACGCGTTGTTTGGTAAGGTTGTGTTTAAAATGACTTTGCCAGAATTCGGATGTGTGGAGCATGGTGTTTGTTTTAATATTTAACTGCTTATTTGATAGGCTTATTACTTCGTTTAAGAGTTTTAACATTTTTTAACTTATACCCAAATAAAATATAAAATATCCAACACCCCCTTCTCCTTTGAAGAAGGGACGGGGATGAGGCAAAAAGTAATGGGCCGTTTTATATTTGACTTTGGTATTACTGGAAATCATCTGAGCATTATTTTCTTCTTACTTTTTTGCTTGATCAAAAAAACGGCAAAAGTCCAGTGGACTTTTGAGCGAGATACGTGGTAGGCAAAAGTCAATCCCGATAGCTATCGGGACGATCCGTATACACACCAGCCAGCCCGAGCACGGCGGATTTTCGGGCTAGCACACCCTTTCAAATAACTTGTTGGTAATCGATAAAAAATGAGATAGCTGCGCAACTAAGGAATGACTAATCCTTGCATTACGACATTCAATATTGTACATTTAATACCATAAAAACACAAACCATGCGCAAGGCACTTGTTCTTATTTCAGCAATAGCAATAATGGGTTGCTCCGAACCTGTTAAAAATTATGTAGTAAAAGTAAAACTGCATCAATTGGATGTCACGGAATTGTTCGATAAAGAAAAAGTATACGATGTAATTTTTGATGCGGAAGAATTGGCCATCGACTCATTAAAAAATCAGAGCCGGAAATTATTTTTAGAAGGCATTGATCTTTATCGCAATAAAAAACAGGCTGCGAAGGCCATAGAACTTTTTAAGAGTTCAATATTTACTTTTCCTGATGCTAAAACTTATTATGAATTAGGCAATGCGCTTATAGACGCAGGGCTAGGATCGCCGGGATATTTAGATGCAATAAAAGCGTTCGAAGTAGCAGAACATTTAAAGTTTCAGCCTTTATCAATGATACAGTACAATACAGCTTGTGCTTATTATAAATTAAGTGAGTATAAGGATGTAAATGAAAAGGATAGAGAGGATTATCAAAGCAGGGCAATTTATGCCCTGAAGGATGCTTTTGAAAGTGGATTCTCCGATACACTAATGCTCAATAAGGATGAACGTATCAATTCAATTATGCAGGCAGATAATTATAAGATCATGCTGACAGAGGTGAAGCCGAATGAGTTTAATGCAAACACAACTCTATTTAATGCATTTATAAATTCTTTTTCTCTCAAGACTGAATCATTTGAAGTTACTCCTGAAAGAGTACAGATGAAGGAGTATGATCAATCGATCAATTATACTTTCGCGAAATTTATTCCTGAGATGGAAAACGTAAGCTTTGGCAGGGATGTTTCACATGATTTCTTTTACGTAGCGCGTGTAGCTGAAAAACCTAGATATGTTGCGGTACTTTATTCATCCATTAATTTTTATGGTGAAGAGATGCAGCCGGTAAGCACGCAGCTGGCCACTTATTCGCCAGAGGGAGAATTGATATCGAGCCGTTTATTTTCCTGCAGTTGTACGGCAGATAAAATTAAAACAGGTAAGATCGAGAACGGTATAGTAACAGTAAGCGATTATAACAGAATATGGAAGCATCCTATTGACCAGGTTTCATTTCAGGAAAATGAAGTAGAAAAAGTGGAAATAGTAGCGACCACAACATTTAGTATTGATGAAAATGGTGTGATCAATGAGGGGACAGCATTTAAGCCTTATACCACGGCTCCATATACTTTAGCGGAATTAAAATAATTTAAGCGTCATCGGGAGGAACGCAATCTATGTTTATAAAAGAGATTGCTTCAGGCGGTCTCCTTCGCAATGACGACGAACTAACATTAAAACAAATGAGACAACTATTTTTTACCGTTTTTGTTATCGTTACAATAGTTTCCTGCAAGGAAAAAACAGAAACGATCATTACTGAGGTTCCCGCATTAAGTGCGAGTTCCATTTACAAGGCTGATTCTGTTTTTAGTTATATAGAAAAATTCGGTGATAAAAATGCTGGTATCGCGGCATCATATCTTGCACAAGCAGAGCAGGGGGGAGAATTGAGACTTGAAAAAACTATTTATTGTGTTAAACGTGCAATTACTTTAGATCCGAAGCTGGAACATTATAAAATGCTGGGAAAGTTATTAGAAAGATCGCAAAACTATGATGAGATGTTTCGGTTGTATGATTTTCTTACTTCGATGGTTTATATAAAGGATAAGCCCGATGTGCATTATATTTTTGGAACACCTGATGAAAATTTATTGCATGAAGAATTGGTAAGTGAGTACCTGGCCAAAAAACAAATTTCTTCTTATTCAATTTATAAAGCGATTGATATACAGGGATTTGAAATGGAACATTTTAAGAAGAGCCTGCAAAATGAACCGCGAATAAATATTGATACAGCAAGTTTCGAATGGAAAAACCTGATGCTCCAGTTTCTAACTCCTGAGCAGGCGAAAGAATATGTGAAAAGCCAAAATATTTTTAGTTACCTCGATAAATCTATTCTTGACAGCTCAAATGTTTTTACCATTGATGAACATAAAGTAGGCGAATTTGATTACAATGCTCAGAATGAATATGAATATGGAGATTACATGGGTGAGCCGGGATTGGCATCATTCTATTCGAATTTTCTTGTAGAAAAAGTTGAAAATCCTAATGGCTGGTATACCTTTGATTTTGTACATAAAATAAAATTGAATAATGACATCAGCGCTCTTGTTTATGCCATTGATTCTTCCGGAACTGCTTGTCCTAAAAACATGAGACATGTGTATTACCGCCTTGTGACATATAACAATCTTGGTGAAATGGTTGATAATAAAGTAGTAGCCACACAATCAGGCGAAAAGCTTTCTACTCTAAAATTTGTGGAGAACAGGTTTGTGATCACGAACAGCAAACGCAATTGGAAAAAGCAATATAACAAGCGAGACTACGATAATTACGTGGTAAACACAGAACTTATTGGTGAAGAGTCATATGAAATAAACAGCGACGGTCACATCGCTAAGACGAGCAGGGATATGTAACATGTCACTTCGAATAGTCCTGAGTATGCGAAGGACGTATCGAGAAGTAAATCACTTCCCCTTATAAACCATATTCATCATCTTCTCATCCTTTCTGTAAATATCCAAGTACCAATGAAGGCCTGAAGAGTCGGCTAGTACGGAATAATACTTTACATAAATTTGGATTGGTTTCCTTAGATTTACCTGTCGCTGTATTGGTGTAATAAAATAACTCATCAACGTGTCATATGGCAATCGCAAAGTATCTTCCCTGATAAGAAATTTAGCAGTCTCCACATATTTTTCAAGACGAATGCATCCATGACTTTGAAAGCGGTAAAAAGTTTTAAAATATTTTTTGCTGTTGGTATCGTGCAGGTAAATACCGTCTTTGTTGTAAAAGTTAAACTTGCAAATGCCAAGGCTGTTATCGCCTCCAATTCTTTGTCGGAATTTAAAAGGTAAATAATTTTTGTTGTATTTTTTCCAATTCAATTTTGATGGATCAAGTATGTTTCCTCTCCAGTCCACCACTTCAAAATTTTTACGGCTCAAATAACCTGTATCGCGCTGCACTGCAGGTAGGATTTCTTTCGTAGCAATACTATAGGGAACGCTCCAGTACGGGTAAATGGTAATGAAATTTATTTTACTTTTTATCAATGGAGTAGGAGTAGTTGGTTTTCCTACAACTACTTTAGAATACAATACAACCGTATCTCTTTTTTGTTTCTTGTCGTATTCATAAATGTACATATCTGCAGAGGGAATATTTACCCAGAAATATTTATTGGGATAACTATTGGGTTCCCAGCGCCAGCGTTCCAATGCCATTTCCATTTGGCGTATAATGTATTCTTTGCTGCTGCCCAATGCCTGCTTGGTAAACTTTCCTAATTTACCATCGGGATCAAGATTCATTTTTTTCTGAAATGATTTTAATGCTTTTGCAATTTTCACACTGTCGTTACCTGTCGCATTGGTATCGTAATCGCCGGTGATAAATAAACGTTCTTTTAGTTTGAGCCTGAGAACAGAATCCGTAGTGCTATAAAAAGGAATTGAATCCCAGTTTATATTTTCATTTTCAATAATGTAATTTTTTAATGCATATTTTAAAAATGTATATCCTTCATGCTTTGGTTCGAGTGAATCGAATGCAGCCCTGATGTTCCCGGTATTTAATCCATCTTTTAACATATTTAACCAGTTGGTATCGAGTTTTTGCGGCTTCCACTCCAGCATTAAAGTGTCAGGAGAAAAACGGCCCTTGTTAAGGTGGGCACCGAATGTAAAATAGGCATCACTTAATAATACTTCTGTTTCGGCAAGTGCGAAGGCATCGTAAATACTATCCTTTACATTTAATATTTTTTCTTTTAATTGCTGTAGTCTTTCAAAGTGATAATCGTTTGGGATAAGTCCATAGTAACGGGCATCGGTAATGATTGTAAAAAGTGTATCTGCTGTTGTATTATAAACGCCTTTGTTGGTCCAGAAAGGTGAGGCGATCTCAAAAAGAGGTTTTATGTAGGCTAAGGTTTTTAATGTATCCTTAACAAGTATAAGTGTGCTGTCGTTTAACTGTTTATCGAAAATACTTTTTAGTTCATCATTGACGGCGGCATTTACATCAATCACTTTTTTTACTTCAATAATTTTTTCTTTTACTTCTTTCTCATGATCACACGATGAAAAAAGCAATACAGTTAAAAGACAAACAGTAACTGAAATTTTATTGGAGAAGCACATGCGGAATTATGAATCAAACTTACGACAATTCCATGATATGCTTATGAAATGGACGTAACAGAAATTATTTTTTCTTCTTTGCTGTGGCTCTCTCAGCGTCTTCCTGAAGTCTGAATTTTACCATACGCTGGATCAATTTAATGGGCAGCGGCTCATCTAAAGGGAACTGTACGGCACCTTTTGACCATTTATAATCTTTGAATTCATGATTAAATTCCCTTATACCGGATGATGTTGGATAAAAACCAACATGTTTTTTATAGCCAGCAAAATAAACCAGCATTCCGTTCATTTTGTATGCGGGCATTTGATAACTGACCACTTCTTCTGCTTTAGGCGCAGCTTTTTTTATTATTGTCCTCAGGCGCTCCATTACTTCGCGAATCTTTACAGGAAACTTTGCTATATACCTATCAATTTCGTTTGGCTTGCTCATGTTTTAATAATTTATAGGTGACAAATATATTAAAACTAAGCCAAAAAATCAGGAACAAATATTGTCAGCGTATCAGGGAAATATTTCCGGTCTTCCTGATGTCAGGATTATTTATGATTCTTGCTCTGAGTGTGTAAATAAATACGCCGGTATTCAGTTCTCTTCCTTTGAAAGTACCATCCCAGGTTTGATTAATATCTTCGGAAGTATAAATTACTTCGCCCCAGCGATCCATGATCATAAATAGTATATCCGCCGGGCAAGGTGCATTTAATTGAAGTGCGTCATTATTTCCATCGCCATTGGGTGAAAATGCATTTGGAACAAAAACATCACAGTCTGAATAATCTATTACAAAAATATCTAATGAATCTGTTGATGAGCATCCGTTGCCATCAGTAACTGTTACATAATAACGAGTGGTTTTTTCCGGTGAGGCGATAGGGGCATTACATGTATTGCAGTTCAATCCTGTTGAGGGTGTCCATAAGTAATTTCCTCCACCGGATGAATTCAATTGAAAGCTATTTCCTTTAATAATTGTTGCTCCAACGCCTGCAATTGCCTGTGGTCCGTTTATTGCATTTATAGTGCAGGTATTTTGCATAGTGCATCCAAGATAATCTGTGATAATAACTGAATATGTTCCAACAGGTAAATTATTCTGTACCTGGTTGGTTGAACCTGTGTTCCATAAATAATGATAAGATGAAATGCCCCCTGAGGCTGATACGAATGCCGAGCTATTATTGTTTCCACAAATAATATCATGAGTTGTAATTGTTGACGTAAGCACAGAAGGTTCGGTTATTGCCATCGCAAGTGATTTGATACAACCTGCGGAATCAGTTACTGTTACCGAATATGTTCCTGCTGAAAGATTAGAAACTGAATTTCCTGTGCCTGTTGTACCAAACCATTGATAAGAGTAGGGTGCAGGCCCGCTAAGAATATTAACTGCGGCTGTCCCGTCTGTGGAACCAAAGCACGTAACACTTGTTGGGCCGGTAAGTGTTGCAGTTAAAACAGTTCCTGCGTTCACGGTAAAACTTGTGATCACAGGACAAAGATTATTATCAAAGGTTGCTACTGTATATGTTCCGGGTGCCAAACCGCTCACCGATAATAAAGTGCCTCCATTGAACCAGGAATATAAATAGGGCGAAGATCCTCCGGTTGCTGTAATAGCTGCACCACCATTGGCGACCCCGCATGACGATGATACAGGTGTAACGCTTACTGAAATTGCACCCGGCTGCACAACTATAAATGTTTGTGTGGAAATGCAGCTGGTTGCGTTGTCTAAAATAGAAACACTGTATGAGCCAACTGTAAGATTACTTACGATCGCATTTGTATTTCCATTCGACCATAAATAACTATAGTTGCCCGAACCTCCTGTAACAACAGCGTTTGTAGAGCCATTGTTCATTCCAAAACAAGAAATGCTAACCGTTGCAATTGGATTTATTGTTGGTCCGCCTGATGTGTTTACAACCGATGTGGTAAATGTAGGACATCCATTACTTCCGGTAACCGTAGCGTTGTAAAAGCCTCCTGAAATTGATGACAATGAATTTGTTGTCATCCCATTATTCCATAGATAAGTATAAGGCCCGGTTCCGCTTGTTATGGTTATTCCAGTTGATCCATTGTTTTGCCCGCAGGTAGCATTGTTTGCTGATGTAGTCAAACCCGGCCCTGAATTAATTGTTACCACGCTATAAGTTGTATCTCTCACCCCGAGGCAATTATCAACCACCATTGAAACCGTGTACGATCCTGCCGCATTAAAAGTATGGGAAGCATTTGCAGCAGAAGAATTATTTAAAGATCCGGAAGAGGGATCTGCAAAATTCCAATTATAATTATGAAGCATATCATTGCAATTAGCCGTACTGTTATTATTAAAATTAACTGCGGCAAAATTGCAGGCGCTTGTAATCGACGGTGTAATTATTGCATCAGGTTTATCTGCATAGCGAAAAAAATCGCCTATGTACATGGCATAACTACTTACAATCGCGTAGCCTCCGTATAACCAAAGCCCGTTCTTATTTTTCCAGTAGCAGGAACCTGCTCTTGTACCAGGATAATTTGCTGCGGCTGCTTGTCCCATTGTTCCATACGTTGCGGTTGTGTTAGTAATACTGCTTCCATTCATCAAAGCCCATTTGTTCTGCTGTATATTATATTTCCAAAGATCTCCATAGCTAACAAGATTATTGTTTAACAATCCCATTCCACCATACATCCAAAGATTTCCGCATTCATCTGTCCAGTGCGCTGCAGTGGTAGTTCTGCCTGCAGGAATATAATTTATTGCCGCGTTGCAAATCGGTCCGTAATTTCCACTTACATTCTCTACAGAGTCACCGCTCACCCATGTCCATGTATCCCCGTTGATGTTATATTTCCAAAGATCGTTTCCTACTTTACCACTGCCACTGTTTAACATTCCATTCCCACCCCATAACCATAGATCACCACTCAGATCGGTCCATGCAGTATTTCCAAATCTTCCTCCCGGTGTATTCGCAATTGCTGCTACACCTTTCGCTCCGTAGCCGCTATAGTTTATAGATCCAAAGGCATTATAAAAATTATCCCGTACTTGTTTCCATTGTCCGTATGCAGGACTTCCGGGGTTCGGGTTAAATACCCAAAGATCATTCATATTACCCGGCCAACTCCCTGCTGCTGCATTGTTCCATCCATCACCACCAAACAACCATAACAAACCATTATTATCTGTCCATGTTGCTGCGTGATATCTGCCACCTGGTGAGTTCAGGGGATCATAAACACCAACACCGGAATTTACTACTCCTGGCTGAACAAATAAGGGAGTAGAACTTCCATTCACCCATGTCCATTTGTTATAATCAGTACTCATAGGATCCGGATCATACATCCACATATCATTCAAATAATTATTGTTCGCATCCTTTCCGCCAAAGAGCCAGAATTTTCCATTGTTATCTTTCCAGAACATACAGCTTCCCTGCCTGTTTCCGGGAGTGTTTGTAGAATTTGAAACGCCTTGCGTTCCATAAATAGGAGGGATATTAGTTAAGCTGGTATAGTCACGTTGCCCGCGCATTAAGGTCCACATATTGGTTGCAGGATCATATTTCCATATTTCATCGCCCGCGCCATATCCGCCGCCGGTTGCATATAGCCAGAAAATGCCCTGATCATCGGTCCAGCAGGGTGAACCGTTTACGCCGCCCGGGTAATTATTTGGATGTGGTGTTAATGTGGTTGTTTCAACGGGTTGTATATTTATAACAGCAAGGCCCGATAGAAATGTATTTGGCCCTTTTACCCATGTCCATTGGCCTTGAGAGTAGCTGTTTGCGAATGATATCAGCAGAAAAGTGATTAGCAGTGATCTCAGATTCTTCATTTTTATGGGGTTTAAAATGTTGAATGAACATAATAATAGCTTTTGAGGCGGATTTCTGAAAGATTATATTTTTTTATTATATCAATTCTACCGATTCAGAAATGGGATAATTTCCTATTCTCGTAATAAGCAATAGAATAGGTATCTTTGGGCTCTTAAAAGTATTTATGAAAGATTTTAAAAAGTATTATATACTTAATGCTCCGCCCGAGGACGTTTACTTGGCGCTCACTATTCCCACTACGATCGCTTTATGGTCGGGAGATTTGGCGGAAATGTCTACCGAACCTGGTTCTGAATTTTCTTTGTGGGATGGAAGTATCTCCGGAAAAAATTTAGAATTTGTTGAAGGAAAAAAAATAGTTCAGCAATGGTATTTTGGAGAAGAAACGGAAGAGTCTGTTGTTACTATCCTGCTGCATAAACATGCTGCCGGAACTTCTGTTGAATTGAGGCATGTAAATATTCCCGATGAAGCATATGATGATATTGTTGACGGATGGAATGATAATTATTTTGGTGCGCTTGAACATTTTTATGCTGAATAGAAAATGAATTTTGAAGATCTGAATTTAAGTAAGCCGTTGTTGAATGCATTGTCGGATATAGGATACATGAATCCTACGCCGATACAGGAAAAAGCATTCCCGGTTATTATGTCGGGTAGAGACGTTGTTTGTATTGCACAAACCGGAACCGGTAAAACATTTGCATATTTATTACCCTTGCTCAGGAGTTTAGCTTACTCAGAGCAAAGACAACCACGTATTTTAATTGTTGTTCCTACTCGCGAATTGGTATTGCAGGTAGTTACGGAGGTTGAGAAATTAACGACGTATATGAATATCCGCTGCCAGGGAGTTTATGGCGGTGTAAATATAAATACACAAAAAGAATCTGTTTATAGTGGTGTTGATGTACTTGTGGCAACCCCGGGAAGATTAATGGATCTGGCGCTTACCAGCGTGTTAAGGTTACGCTCTGTTCAGAAATTAGTTATTGATGAGGTAGATGAAATGTTTAATCTTGGTTTTCGCACACAACTCACCAGTGTGATTGGTATGTTACCGCAGAAGAGACAAAATTTATTGGTCTCTGCTACCCTGAGTGAAGACGTAGAGAAATTCATCAAGGATGTTTTTTATGATCCATTCAAAATCGAAGTGATCAGCAGGGGAACTCCTTTGGAGAAAATCACTCAAAAGGCATTTCATGTTTCTAATTTTTATACTAAAATTAATTTGCTGGAACATTTATTGGCAGATAAAACATTAAGTAAAATATTGGTATTTGTAAAAAGCAGGAAGCTGGCGGACCTATTGTATAAAGAAGTTGAAGCTAAATTTCCTGATCAGATAGATGTAATACATTCCAACAAATCACAGCCACAGCGTATTAATTCTGTTAAACAATTTGAAGACGGGACACATCGTGTGCTTATCGCCACAGATATAATAGCACGAGGGCTTGATATAAAAGATATTACGCATGTTATAAATATGGATACGCCTGATAGCCCGGGTGATTATATTCACAGGATAGGCAGAACGGGCAGGGCAGATAAGGCAGGGGAGGCAATTACCTTTGTGAATGAAGAAGAACAAGTCTTAATGGAGGAGATAGAAAAAATGATGAACAAAACTATTCCTTTGGAAATGTTTCCGGAGGAGGTAGCTGTTTCACCACGTTTACTGGAAGATGAGAAAGATCCGGTGCTGTTCGATAAAAATTACATGAAGATCCATACCAAAAAAAAATCGGGAGGAAAATTTCATGAGAAAAAAGAAAAAAACAAAAAAGTAAATCTTGGTGGTCCGAGCAAGCGCAATCCACGTATGGGCAGCGCTGCGAATAAAAGAAATAGAAAAAATAAGTATAAATAATTTTCATTAACATTTTTTCGTTTCGCCCTTCGAGAACCTCATGACTCATGAATGAAACCACATCTTCAATAAATCTACATTTTTAGATTACCTTTGCATCTCAAAATTACACATGGTTGATATAGGAAAAATAAACGCACTCCCAATAGTAAGGCTTGATAAAAAGGGCGCTTACTTTGACGGCGGGGCTATGGGCGATATTTTTATGGAGAAGGAATTAGTTCCTCAAGATGCGAAGGAAGGCGATACACTGGATGTTTTTGTTTATCCCGATTCCAGCGATAATCTTATTGCCACTACGGAGAGGACATTGGCTATGGCCGGAGAATTTGCGTTGCTTGATGTTGTATCAGTAAATAAGATCGGGGCATTTTTAGATTGGGGTTTGCCAAAAGATATTTTAGTTCCTTTTCGTGAGCAGCAGAACCCGATGGTAGAGGGAAGATCGTATGTGGCGTTTGTTTTTGTGGATCATGATACCAATCGTATGATAGCTTCTACAAAGCTGGATGAATTTTTAGGAATAGAACCGCATAGCTTTAAAGAAGCCGATGAAGTTGATTTGATAATTTTTAAGAGAACGGAGCTTGGTTACAAGGCAATTATAAATAATAAGCAGCAGGGAGTATTATATAAAACAGAAATATTTCAGCAGCTTGCTATTGGAGAACGTACCAAGGGGTATATCCGAAAAATAAGGGAGGATGGGAAGATCGATCTTATTTTACATAAGCCTGGCTATGAAAAAGTTGATAACGTTTCAAAACAGGTATTGGATAAATTGAATGAGGCAAATGGTTTTATAGAACTCAATGATAAAAGTACTACACAGGAAATTTACCGTACGTTTTCCATCAGCAAAAAAACATTTAAGAAAGCTGTCGGCGCACTTTATAAAGAAAGGTTGATCACTATTGAAGAGGGTGGAATAAGACTCGTGAAAAAGTAATTTTAGTTCTTTATTCTATCGGTGTCGTCTTAATTAATATCAAAAATTTCACTTGATTACTGTGCGATAGGCCGAAAATCCGCCGTGCTCGGGTCAGCTGGTGTGCCTACGGATCGGATTTTCTTGACTTTTTTCTTACTTTTTTGGTTCAAGCAAAAAAGTAAGAAAAGAAAAAATATTTAGATGACTTTCAATTTGCAGAAACATTATTTTATATTGTATTTTCAAAAGAATTTAACCAAAAATAATAATGCCATTAACCAATAACGACATACTTAAAAAACTTCGTGTAGCACTTTCACTGAAGGATACCGATATTATAGAAATCATGAAGCTGGTTGATTTTAAAACCAGCAAGAGTGAAATAAGCTCCTTTTATAGGAAAGAAGATCATCCCAATTATGTATTGTGCGGTGACCAGTTCCTTCGTAATTTTTTAAACGGATTGATCATTTTCAAGCGAGGGCCTATGCCTCCGAAGGGTGGTAGTAATCCTGAAGATCAGGAATAGAGAATCCATCACACAAGAATGTCAGTTCGAGTAGTCCAGATATTACCATCTGGACGTATCGAGAACTTTTTGTACCTGACAGTCTACTTCTCGATACGCTCCGCTACTCGAAGTGACAGATCCAAAAAAATAAGCTATTTTTGCAGCCCTATAATTCAGGTTTATGATAGCGGCATCCAATCTTTCTTTACGTTACGGCAAGCGCATTTTGTTCGATGAGGTGAATATAAAATTCACTCCTGGAAATTGTTATGGGGTTATTGGTGCAAACGGTGCAGGAAAATCTACATTCTTAAAAATACTTTCAGGCGAAATTGATCCAACAACAGGACAAGTTTCTATTACTCCCGGTGAACGCATGAGTGTGTTAAAACAAAATCACTTTGAGTTTGATGAGTTTGAGGTATTGAAGACTGTATTGATGGGAAATAAAAAACTCTGGAACGTTGTACAGGAAAAAGACGCTCTTTATGCCAAGCCCGATTTTAGTGATGCAGACGGTGTAAGGGCAGGGGAACTCGAAATTTTATTTGCCGAGATGCTGGGTTGGAACGCGGAGAGTGATGCTGCGGGATTATTAAGTAACCTTGGTGTTAAAGAAGAGTACCACAATAAATTAATGAGTGAATTAAGTGGTAAAGAAAAAGTAAGGGTATTATTAGCGCAAGCCATATTCGGTAACCCGGATATTTTGTTGCTCGATGAGCCTACGAATGACCTTGATGTGGAAACAATCGCATGGTTAGAAAATTTTCTAGCCGATTTTGAGAACACAGTTATTGTTGTATCTCACGACAGGCACTTTTTAGATGCGGTATGTACACATATTGCGGATATTGATTTTAGTAAAATACAATTATTCACAGGTAATTATACTTTCTGGTACGGATCAAGTCAATTGGCATTGCGCCAGCGCTCCGATCAGAATAAAAAGGTAGAAGATAAACGGAAAGAGCTGCAGGATTTCATTGAGCGCTTCAGCGCCAATGCTTCCAAATCAAGACAGGCCACCAGCCGTAAAAAATTGCTGGAGAAATTAGTGGTGGAAGATATTAAACCATCAACAAGAAAATATCCCGGGATTATTTTTAAAGCTGAGCGTGATTGCGGCGATCAGATATTGAGTGTTACTGATCTTTCTAAAATATCACCGGAAGGAAATCCTTATTTCGCCAAGGTAACTTTTACGATGACTAAAGGAGATAAAGTAGTTATACTTTCCAAAGAACACATAGCCATCACCAGTTTTTTTGAAATATTGGTTGGCAATGAAAAACAGGATAAAGGAGAATTTGATTGGGGAAGCACAATTACCAAATCGTATTTACCTAATGAGAATGCTTCTTTTTTCTCTGATGGCGATCTGAATTTAATTGACTGGCTTCGTCAATACTCTATTGATAAAAGTGAAACTTATATTCGCGGCTTCCTTGGTAAAATGCTTTTCTCTGGTGAAGAGTCATTAAAAAAATCAAATGTATTATCCGGTGGAGAAAAGGTACGCTGTATGATATCACGTATGATGTTGACCAGCGCTAATTGTTTGATACTGGATGAGCCGACAAATCACCTTGACCTGGAATCGATCACCGCATTTAACAATGCACTAAAAGATTGGAAGCATGTTGCACTGTTTACTTCTCATGACCATGAGTTTGTTCAAACTATTGCTAATCGCATCATTGAAATTACTCCTAATGGTATCATTGATAAACGCATCACCTACGATGAATACATTGCAGATGAAGGTGTGAAGCAATTGAGAGAGAAAATGTATGCCTTACCCGCTGCTAAGAAAGTAAAATAGACCTTCGGGTAGATTCTACTCACACTCTATTCATTCTTTCATATAAATCCTGAGCTGGTCGAAGGCTCAATTGCTGCTGATATTATTGTTTTCTGTAGTCACCTTCAGAATATTCGACTTTATTAATTTTGAAATGATATCTTTCGCAAAATCATCTGCGAATGTTTGCAGGTTGTCTGATTCATACGTTTGAGATTGTGCCGACCAGATCAATTCTTCTGTTTGTGCGTCGTACAAATTTGTCTCTATAAAATAAATATTTTCCTGCGTATAATACCCTGGATCCTGGAAACGAGGGGACCAATGATCGTAATAACCCCAGAAAGTACCGTAATAACCAAATGAAGGATAGGGTGCATAGTTATAAGTTCCGGGCACATATCTCGTCTCTGTTTTTTTGTCGATAATGGATACTGTGAGAATAGCATCTGTTCCATTGCCTCGCATTGAATCCATCAATAACATTTTCTGGTCCTTGTCATCAATAAATTTCGGTGGAAGTATATCTATACTTTTCGAAACAGCCACACCATTATTACGTAAGTTGTTTGCCAGGCTTTGTTCCAGCATTGCTTTGGAACTTACGTTGCTGGTGAGTGCCGCCACCGTTATTTGATCATAAGTTTTATTAATATTTTGTTTGTTCCATGTACCGGTAACAATAGTGGATGATGTTGCGCAGGAATATAAATAAACGGATAACCCTATAGTAATAACTGCTAACAATATAATGGTAACTATTCTTTTCATGTGTATATAATTTTTAAGTTTTTTTTGTCACATTCCCGCCTGCCTTGAATGGTATCAAAACTGTGCCAATGAATAAATGCAGAGAATGAATTAAATCACCAATAAGAGTAAAATGAATTCAGGAGATTTTTCCTCAGTGTGAGAAATCACTTAGACAGTGGACGCCTATTTTCCTCCCAGGTATTCATAGTCCGGCATTAAATATCCGCGATCTTTCAATAGGCTAAAAGGTACAACCGCAATACGAAAACTGTCACAACTACGTGCCATTCCGTGAAAAGTTGCTCCAATATAAATACCCTCGCAGGAAAATCCCGTGGGTGCCAATAATCCGTCTTGAAAATAATTACATTCGCCTTCAGATTCTTTATACATGTCCGTGATCTCTATAAATTGTTTTGGAAGATAAGAGGAAAGAATCCAAATTATATTTGCGGAAAGTTCTTCAGCAGCAACAATTTCACTTATTTCAATTTGTTTTTCTTTTTTAAGGTCTATTTGAATAATGTTGGTTCCCCAATCAGGATGAACACCGCCATCCCAGTCGGCTGCAATTTGAAAGCTCAATATATTGTTGCAGACAGATGCTTCATTTATATCCGAATCATAACGCCCATCACATGGACGTACCATGTGATAAATTATTTCCTGGAAGCGGATGTCTTCTATAATATGCTTCACTTTAGTACTCAAGGAGTCAAACTTAAAATTTTTACCTGATATTTTAAGATCGTATGTTTGATTGGCTATAATAGTATAAAGAAATGGATCTGTTTTTTTTAGTGAATCCACAGAAGGCAAGTGTCCGTATTTATGCGGCAATTTTTTCAGATCAACTGTGGTTAACTTGAAATTATTGACCGTATCTTTTTTTGTATAGATACCCCTCCAACGGTCATTCTTTTGTTTTATGATTTTAATTGTGATCTCTCCTGAATTTTTTCCCCAGTGGTCTTTTTCTCCAATTAGTGTTATCGTGTCCTGCTCAATATTTACATCCACGCAAGTCTGATAGTTTTCATAATAGTAAGTTCCATCACATCCTCCATCTTTTAGGCAGGGAACATCAATGATAATAGGACTCTTGCCAATTTTGCCCTGCAGGATTAAATGTTCTTCCTGCGAAAAAATAGTAGGGGTAAATGCAAGGAAAAATAAACAGGCTATTAATAATTTTGTTTTCATTTGAAGCATAAAGCTACAAAATTGTAGGGATTTATCTTGTTGTATAAGTCTTGTCTTCGACAGGCTCAGACTGACGCCCTCCGGGAGGTAGAAGAATGTCAGTTCGAGTTTTCCATCCATATACAAGGGATGGAAAGTATCGAGAACTATTCGAAGCACCATCTTACTTTAACTAAGCGCCATTTCACTATTACAAAATATTGTGCCTTCTCCTCAAATTTGTCTCTCTTGGAATTTCCCACCCCATTGTATTTAATGTCAAGAAGCTCATGTTCTTGCGTTTTTTATGTTTTTCTTTTTCTTTTTCATTTTTGTTCGAAATGCTCTTCCTTAAACGTTTTTGAAATGTGTTTCAATAATCTTTTCCATTTTTTGTCTTGTCAAAGGCTTTTTTATATAATCAGAAATAAAACTCCATGTTTTACTTCTTGCTTCATCTTCCAGATTTTTGGAAGTTGAGAGCATAATAATTATCACCTTACTTTGTAACTCTTTATCCAGCAGATTATATTCCTGAAGGAAATCCCAACCATTCATGCCGGGCATGTTTATATCAAGAAAAATCAAGTCAGGATGCTCATCTCCATTGTTCTTAATTGATTTTAAGCATTCCAATGCAGCCAGTCCATCATTCATCGTTAAGATAATAGCTTCCGGATTGTTTTTCTTAATCTCTCTTGCATGAAAAAAATTGTCATTGATATTGTCATCAACCAACATGATAGATTTCAATTTTTTGTTCATTGTGCTAAATTTGGAATTGTGAAATTAAAAGTACTTCCTTGCCCAATGGTTGATTCAACACCAATTTCTCCTTGATGTAACTGCACTATTTTTTTACAATTGGAAAGCCCTATTCCGCTTCCTTTATATTCTACTTCAGTGTGCAAACGCTGGAAGATATCAAATATCTTTTTAAAATGCACAGGGGCAATTCCTATTCCATTGTCGGCAACTGAGAATTTCCATTTTCCCTTTAATTTCTCTGACCGGATTTGAATTTTTGGTTGAACGCCCCTTTTCTGAAATTTAATTGCATTTGTAATTAGGTTTTGGAATAGTTGGCGCATTTCTACTTCGTATACATTCAGCACAGGCATTTCTGTTATTTCTATGGTCGCTTTTGAAGTTTTTATGATATTCTCAAGGTCAGCAAGCACATCATCAATTATTTTTTTACAATCAACCTTAGTAAGTTTAATATTTCGCCCCAGACGGGAAATGTCAGCAAG
>Ga0163149_10003380_pt1 | contig 18219 bp, 17 predicted proteins | sample OliLakLV19MP5G1_FD_148604 | JGI IMG/M metagenome (GOLD analysis project Ga0163149, IMG submission 148604) | Freshwater microbial mat bacterial communities from Lake Vanda, McMurdo Dry Valleys, Antarctica - Oligotrophic Lake LV.19.MP5.G1 | ecosystem: Environmental > Aquatic > Freshwater > Lake >...
TTATCTCTTGCAGGTTTACGGTCTTCAAATCGAAATCTATTGCCGGAGTTTTCTTGGACTTCTCTTCATTGACATGGATGCTCTTTACGTTCGATGATTTGTTCATTGGTTGATCCTCTTGAATTGGGTTCTGGTGTTGCAACCGAAACCATACCAGGCTAGTCCTGGAGGGGATCACCAAACTTTTCAACTAAACTCGGGACAAGGCCTAAATTCTGGGAGGCAACAACGAATGTTTTAACTAAGTTCAAAGTCTGGTGCAAGTATCCCAGCGACCCAATTGTTCTCCGTCAGACCCAGTCGCACGGCTTCGGAAATTTTACCGTGCACCTGTTCTTCCGTGCCGATCGCTCGCGCGGCCTTCATCGTTGGGTCGTACGCGGCCCGGACATCGGCGCTCGTCATTTCGTAGCCGTACCCTTTGAACAGCCAGGACAGGGCGGCCAATCCTACATCAATGGCAAACATGGGATTTGACTCAACATGGTCTCTAGCCGCGCGTGAAAGAGTTTTGGGATCGCACGGTCCTTTTCGAGCTAGTTCCGCAGCCAGGTCTAGTAGTCCGAGTTCTTTAGCTGCGGCAAACCATTTGCCTTCTTCGCCCGGCGAAGCTTCGATCAGATCCGTCAAAATTTGCTGTTTTTGTATGCTGCCGGAGTACTTCTTTGCGATGGCGCGATACGTCGAAAGATACGAATTCTCTTGGTTGGCAGCGATTGCATAGTGCTGATACGCTTCGTCGATTCGGCCTGCACTCAATAAAATCTGTTCACATGTTCGAGCCACCCACATGGAGTCGCCATGCAGGTTTTGGCATGTCTCTGCAAATTCGATCGCTTCTGAAACTTTGCCCATGTTCGCCAGAGCTCGTGCACCAAATTGTTGGTAGTGCCACATGTGGTGGCGCTCGAGTTTAAGCACTTCAAGAAGTTCATCGTTTCGTCCTGCTTTGAGTAAAGCGCTCAGACAAGCGGTGGCGCCGTGAAAAAATGTACCAGGTCTGTCGTCAGACCAGCACGAACGGACAACGTCAATCAAATCGTCCGTCCATTTGGAAGCAAGCTCCTCAATAGAACACAGTTCACCCCAATAGTCGCCGATGCTTTCGAGGTATGGCATTTGATCTTCTTCGAGCGCTTTCCACAGCCGGTCAAGCCATTCTTCGCGCGTGGCTTGGTCGACAGTCGCGGCTGCTATTATTGGCACCAAATCCTCAATTGCCTTATTAACAGCACTACCGATAGAGCCGGACGAACTATCAACTTTCTCAATAGCTGGCGAGAGGCGTTCGAAAAAGGTCACGGCACCTTCGCCGGCAAGCGCGGTATCTTTGCGTGCTACCTTTTTGATTTCTGAAACGGCTTGCCTGATGCGAGTAATTGCCGGCTGCGATTTCCAGCCAAATGACCCTCGCCGGAAGCGCGGCTTAAATTCCCACTTGTGCAGTTCGGCCCCGGTGGCGGGCAGGGTCTTCGCCGACTTCTTTTTCGGAGTCTCAATCGGTTTGCCTGTCCGGAGATCGACAACATTATTCGGCAAGCGCTTTGGCATGGTCCTTTCCCTTGCGCGTCTTTGTTTCGTTCACGGTCAGACGGCATCTAAAATTGATCGCACACGTGTTGCAGCGCTGACTTAGCCTGAGATGCGCGTAGTTTCTCTCCGAAATTCAATCGTCTGATGCTATCACAACACGCAGAAAAACTTTGCGCGCGCATGTCGGCTCGATATGTCAATGTAATCAAATGGACATGTTTTGAAAAATCCTTTATCAATGAGTTCCTGAACTTCCACTGTTGGTTGTGGCGCTCGGATGGTCGAGTGTTACTATCATGTGCGATTACCGTTCCAGCCACTTTTCTAATGACCAGACGCAAAAAACACGAAGCAGAACCAGCCATTGCGGCCAGGACAAGCGATGTCGAACGACGTCCGGCGCTAGTGAAGTTAGGCGCCGAGACGTTAGCGGACGCACTAATCAATCTGAGTCGCTCGAATAAAGAAGTCGATGAAACTTTAGAGCGGTTGATTTCCACTCCTGATAAGAATGCTGAACGCTTCAAGAATCGGCTTGCTAATCTGAGCTGCTTTGACGAATTCGTCGATTGGCGAGCGCTGAGTGCGTTCGTCCATGAGCTTGAGTTTCTGCTCGCGGAATTGAAGGCTGGCGTGACTAACGGTCCGATCGGTTTTGAGCTAGTCGTTTCTTTCTTCGATAGTGAGCGGGAAATTCTGGAAAACTGCGATGACAGTGGATCCGTGGGAGCCGTCTTTCAGAACGATGCTGTGGAACTCCTCGGACACTTCGGTGCCAGCTGTGACGACAAAAACTGGCTGTGCGACCAACTTATGCGTCTGTTCGAGCATGATTCTTATGGCGTGCGCAGTACCATTTTTGATAATGCGGCTCAATACCTTCCTGAAGAAAATGTTCGACTACTAATTACTCGACTAGAGCAAGCACGGCAGAACAAATCACAAGACTACGAACGGCAACGTTGGTCAACTGCAATAGAGTCCCTTGCTCGGCAATTGAAGGATGTCGAGCTCTTCGAGCAGGCGAGGCGTGGAAAATCACAAGCGTTATCGCCTGACGATATTTACGAAATTGCACGCATGCGTTTTGACGGTGGCGATGCGCAGACCGCACTATCCCTGGTGCAAGAAATCGATATCACACGCTCTCATAAATATGGTGAACTCATGCTGGCTATCCATGAGAAGCTGGGAAACAAAGATGAGCAGACCGCTGTGGCATGGCGCATGTTCAGGCAATACAGAACACTGGAATCTCTAAACGCTCTTTTAGAAATCATCGGCGAAGAGCAGCGCAATACAGTGATTCAAAAACAAGCGCAGGAAATTCTAGATGACAAAGGAATGTCTTACGGGGACGCAGAGTTCTTGATTGGTTGCGGCCTGCTGGACGAGGCCGAAAAATATCTTTGGGAGCACGCCAGCCAACTCCGAGGAGGTTTCTATTCACACGTTCTTCCTCTTGCCGAAGCAATGGAAAAAGATGGTCGTTTGATCATCGCCACCGTACTATATCGCGCTCTGCTCAATGCGCTCCTTGAGCGCGCGTACGCCAAGGCCTATCACCACGGTGTCGATTATCTGCTTAAGCTCGATACCATGGCTAAAGAAATAAAACAGTGGCAGAACATAGTTCCGCATGCCGGGTACTTCCAGGAACTCCGGATTTCACACGGACGCAAGAGTAGCTTCTGGAGCCAATATGAACACGTGCGGCGCAGCTGAGACTTCAATAAGTCTTTCGAATGGTGGATGAAAAATGGTAAAAAAGAAGAATTCAATCGGAGAGGCAAAAACATTTGATGCCGCTGTTCTGAAACCAATAGCCGCGCGCAGAGTGCTATTGGAGCTTCTCGAGCGACAGCCAGAATTGAAAGACATTATCTTCGCTCTGGCTAATGAGAACGCTAATAATCCATGCATGGAGGATTTAGTTACAGAAATTGTAGACGCGCTCGAACGCATTAGCGTGGGCGATATCGAAATGAATTCAGGGCGAACATGGCGAGGGTATCGAGAGGAGGGCGAAGGTGCTGCAGAAGTTCTATCGGAACCCTTGCAGCCATACTTGGACCGCTACGAAAAGCTACTTCGCAAGAAGGAAGACCATGTCGCACTCGTGATGGGCGAAGCGATAATTTTGGCACTTTATCGCGTAAGTCATGGTGACAATTTTTCGGATTTAAAAGAATATGTGGAAGAGTTTTTTGAGGAAACCGCAGATTGGGTGGCTCGACTTTGGCGATCGGCAGGCAATGTGGACCGGGCATCAGTTAGACGGTTCGATCCCGATCGGACTATTCCTGCCAGCTTCGTACAGCAGCATGTGCCTGAGTGGGACTGGCTTTTAAGCGAAGACTAGTAGTAGACCAAGGGAGCGATTCCTCTATCCGCGAGGCCGCGAACTCTGGTGTCACAGTGCAACTGCTAGTGGATCACACGGCAATGAAAGTCGGCAAAAAAGACTTGCAGACACTTTCTGAACTTCCAAACTCTCAAACCCGAAAGATAAAAGCGTTCGGTTTGCGGATTACCTGGATCGGTGAACTTCAAAGTTTCTCTCATTGCCAGGAAAGTTAGCGGTTAGCGACCAACCTATGCCACCAAGACAGAGCTTAGCGATAAACCCAAGTGACAACGCAATGAAGAGCCATTTAGTCGAGTTTGACATGTGAAAGACCTGTAGTAAGTTCGGACCATTCGATCATATCGAAGGCAACATTGCCGAAGAAAATTCAAGCTACTTTATTAAGATTTCAAGAGGTGGCGTGGGCTCATTATATGATTGTTTGACCACGCCGCGTCGAGAATAAAAACGAATGAAATGATGACTCAATTTAGGTGACTCACGCCGCGAGAAAGTGCTTGGTCGACAGTCGCGGCAGCCGGCAATTACTCGTGCAGACCGAACCGACCAGACGGAATACAGAAGTCGATGACACTATCGAGCGTTCGTATTTGAAAAATTCATATATTTCAGAACACATAAGGCGTGCCAGCAAAACGAGCCTGGTTTATGTCGGGTTGGCATTTGCGTTCATGTTTTTTCTGTTAGCGATAAACTGGAGATACCTTAACAACGCTATTCATGGTCCGTTTCAGCTATCCGAACAAGAATTCGCAAGCATTGATAAACCCAAGAATGCGCAGCGATATTTCGTTCAAATTAATGCGGCGAAGCCGCTCGATACAGGCTTACATATAGACTCAGAGAAAAGCGACGGCGAAACTAAATCGGATCGTTTCTTTCTTCTTCCAGTTGGTCAACATTTTGTTCTATTCAAATCTCAGGAACCCCCTGAGACTGTCGCTTGCATCGGCGAATTAACGAAAACAACGGAAGAGGAATCAACGTTAGTCGTCGCCCCACTCTTAGCCAACAATCCCGAGCTAGCAAACGGTCGTCTTTATCCATACACTCTGGTTGAAAAGTCGACGTTTGTGTTTGGATTCATGAGCAATATTATTTTGTTTACGTGTGGATTGATGACAATCGTTTCGCTGGTCCTCGCGTATCGAGCTGCGATGGGGTTCGCGAAGCCCATGAACCACAAGATCGTCAGTCGACTAAAAGTTTACGGTTCACCGATCGAGTTGATGGACGAAATCGAGAAACAAATTCTCGACGTCGATAGCAAGCCATTCGGGAAGACATTGCTAATTACAAAAGATTGGCTGCTCATTCCCACCGCATTGGATCTAATATTTGTGCGCACGCGCGACATTGTGTGGGTTTACCACAAGGACGTTGTTCACGCACAATCGATTGCAGGGATTAAGATACCCTACTTCCTAACTTTTGAGGTTCTTATATACGTCTCGAGTCACGACTGGTACACAGTTAGCGGTCCAAAGAAGATCCTTGACCGTTTTATCGAAGCGTTGCCGAAGCACTGTCCATGGGTGTTCATCGGATGGCGAGACGACCAGGTTTGGGCGGAGATGGTTGAGGTGGCAGCCGAGCGTTACCAAAAGATTCGGGGCTAATGAGACAGAAAAACATTTCATGTCTACCCCAAACTAATTACGCTGCAGCCTGCTGCGTAATTCTGATACGAAGCAGTTCTGGAGCCGCACGTCGTCTTGTTCAACGATGTCGAGTAGCGGTTCAGCAGAATGCGAGAAACAGCAATTGGTGGCGAGGTTCATGGCGCAGGGCAGCTTCGATCCCACTCTAGAAGATTGGGGTGGTTTTTTTATCGATCCATATGGTTTTGGAAAACAAACACCGCTGATGCACAATCTAGCAGAATACGCGAAGTATGATGAGCAATTCCCGGATCATCCGCTTTCGAAGCTGCGCTCCTACCTCTCCCGCGTGATTGGATCTTTGACTTTCGATCCGTCATTAGAGTTTTTCGGTACCTGAGAAAAGCGTTCCAGCAAATCGTTTATTCTTTGTTGGTTTGGTTCTGTTTGCAATTTTGCGCCACCCCGAAGGAAATGAACAGGCGCACAGCGTTCCTAATTCCCGCTGGCGCCAATACGTGTCAGGCAGTCTCCCGAATTTGTCTGCCGAATCCAGGAACCAGATCAAATACCGCGATTAATTCAGGAGCATCAGTTCGTATCTGGACAACTTCTTTCGTACAAGGGCAAAACTAATTATCGCTTTTCGATCGTCTAGGGGAAGTTCACTGTCCTCGAACAGCGACGCTTCGTGCTTCAGATTTGAAGGCAGAGCGGACGGACCTCAGTTCAGGTAACCCATCCGAACGGGACGATCACGGTATCGACAACATTATTCGGCAAGCGCTTTGGCATGGTTCTTTCCCTTGCGCGTCTTTGTTTCGGTCACGTCACGACTTACGAGCGAATAGGTCAACGACATTATTCCTCGGAGTTTCAAAAGTCATTCCTGGAGACGTCACAGCCTGTCGTTCCTGACAGCCACACATTATCGAAATGAAAGTCCGACAGGTCTGCGAAAACGCTGGTTCTGATGCAAACTTGAGTACGATAGGTTTCGATGAATTGGTATCATCTTTGAAAAGTTTGATGAAATGAAACCATACTTTTTGATCTGCATGAATGAAACCCTCATGCGCTTTGAGCAACAAATGGTCGGTGTGATCGGAAGACCTGTAGAGCGACTTCGGCGTGTTCACTAGATGAATCTCGACGGAAAGACCCTGCTCCAGAGCGGCATTTCTGCCCATGCGCAAAGCGTTGATATGCATGCGCAAATTGTCGTCCTCTAGCAAAAATTTCATCCAGGCGAACGCTTGTCGCGATTGCTCCGCCATTCCATTGATTCCGCTACCCTGTTCCTTGCAAACGAAATCGATACCATCTACGGTGCATTCAATTCCAAATCGCAGATCTGAGAATGCTGACTCTGACTCGAGCAACTCGTCGAGTGTATGCCACATCTCGGAGGAGAAACGATTTGCTGATGCCACCACATTTTTGACTTGTGCTTTTTTAATTTTCGGGGTTTCGCGAGCGCTGGTGTTTATTGGTAATTGCTCAAGATTTATACTCTTCAAATATCGCACTGCGTTTTTTGACGGCGTCGGAAGATCGTCAGGATCAATGCCATGAGTCGCGCAAAGAGTATCTATTTGTTGAATCATCGAACGAACAGACTTTCGAAAGTCTTCCATTTTCTCCGGTCTGATACCGGTCTGTAAAAGTGATCGCACGCGCGTGGAAGCGCCGACTAAGCCTGAGATGCGCATAGTTTCTCTCCGAAATTCGATCATCTGATGCTATCACAATTCGGAGAAAAAACTTTGCGCGTGTATGTCGGCTCGATATGTCGATGCGATTAAGTGGACATGTTTTTAGAAATCCTTTATCAAATGAGTTCCTGGACTCCACTGTTGGTTGTGCCGCTCGGATGGTCGAGTGTGACTATCATGAGCGATTATCGTTCCAACCACTGTTCCAATGTTCCGCATGCTAGGTACTTCCAGGAACTCCGGATTTCACATGGCCGCAAGAGTAGCTTCTGGAGCCAATATGAACATTCACGGTGCAGTTGAGACTTCAATAAGTCTTTCGAATGGTGGGTGAATCATTGGTGAAAAAGAAGAACGCAATAATGAAAGCGCACTATCCTGCGAAGAAGACAAAACGTTTTCAAAAACACTCTTTGATTGTGGATGGCTGCGAATATATCGCAGTCTAACTTTGTATGATCTGACAATGAGCCGAGATGTAGTTCATGCCACAGCTAGCTATCGAATCACCCCTGGTGAGATTGTGTTATTCAGATACCTGAGAACGAATCTCGTTTGCTACAATCCGTGATGGTGTCACATATGGTGCGCCGTGGTTCCTGAGCAAGTTTTGTTGAAGAAACGGACCCAACCACGGAACTCCGGAATGATCATTTCAGGCATACCTCAGAATAATTGCGCAGCAGCCTGCTGCGTAAATTCGAGACGAATCAGTGGATCTCCCTTTCGGTTTCTTTTGACGGTCATTTAATTGCCGGAGTCTTACGGGTATTTTGGAAGGAGATTGTCGATCACGAAATTTGAATGGGGGCAGCGCACCCCCGTGACCGTATTATCAATTGGAACGCAGTACTCGTTTTCATCGGTAATGGCGTCGACACCGCTGCTAGTTTGAATGCGAATCAGAGTCGCGATGCTTTAATCAAAGTAATCACTTTACTGGTTGGTAAAGTCGATAGGGTCGAGCTATACTTTAGTAAAAGAAGCCATTTTACTGGCTGGTAAAATCACCGCAAACAATAAAGAATATGGCATCATGCAAGAAAAGCGCTCAAAGGTGAATGAACGAACGATTGTCAGCGAGGCAGCCAGCCATCTCGCTGAGATTCTGTCCAGAGTGCCCTTCTTAGGGGACCTCCAGAGAGAACCAGGAGATGGCAGTGACCTTCTGTTCAGCGTGCTCAAAGGCAAGAAACGATCGCGCCTGGTGGTCGAGGTGAGAAGCCGGGCTCAGATGCGTGATGCGCGCCTGGCCGTCGATCAATTGCAGCACTTCTGCAGGCAGCAACGTGACTCCTATCCCATCTTCTGTTCGCAATACCTGAGCCCTTCGATCAGGGATTTTTGCCAGGAAGCGAGCATGGGCTACTTTGATTTCGCGGGCAACTGCCGGCTGGTGTTCGACGATGTATTCATAGAAAGAGCTACGCCAGCAGCTCGGCCACTCGAAAAGAAACGGCTCCGATCACTCTTTGCGCCGATGGCAGCCAGAGTGTTGAGGCGTTTGTTCAACGAGCCGCATCGCGCCTGGAAAGTAATGGCTCTGGCTGATGAAGCCGACGTGAGCCCAGCGACAGTGTCTTTACTAAAAGACAAGCTGATTGGCGAAGAATACGCCAGAGAACAAGGAGACGGCTTCGTGCTTCACAGACCGTCCCGACTCCTGAAAGCCTGGTCTACCCAGTATCAATACAAAGAGAATGAGCGGCTTGAGTATTATGCCCGAGAGTCACAAGAGGACCTTGAGAAGCGCTTCGCCGACTACTGCGAGCAACACGACATCAAGTATGGATTTACGCTCTTTTCGGGAGCGCGTCTGGTTGCACCGTTCACCAGAGGTGTTACTCAGTCGCACACTTATGTGGCATCGAGCGGCGCATTATCGAAAGTCGCCGAAGCGCTCCAGATGAAGGCAGTAGACTCGGGCGGCAATTTCTGCCTTCTTGTGCCTAATGACGAAGACATACTGTTTGGCAAGCAAGAAGTTGATGGAATCTCTGTCGTAAGCGACATGCAGCTTTACCTGGATCTGGCTTCTCACCCAGCGCGTGGTGAAGAAAACGCCGAATACTTGCTAGAGCAAAGGCTGCAACCTAAATGGTGAAACGATATCGGAAAGAAGATTACCCTCAGCGCGAGCTGGAAGCCTGCCATCGAATCCTGATGGAGATGGTGAACCTGCTCCATGAGTTCAGCGATCACATCGCTCTGGTCGGTGGCTGGGTGCCGTTCTTTATTGCCAAATCAGAAGTCGACCCACACGTGGGTAGCCTTGACGTAGATGTCGCGTTCGACTTTAAAAACATAAGCACGGAAACATACGAAACGGTGCTGGCAATTCTGAAAGACAACGGCTATTACCAGAGCAATCCAATACACAAACCTTTCCAGTGGTGGAAAGATGTGAAAATCGACGATGGCGCCTCTGTGCCGGTGGAAGTAGATCTGCTTGCCCCCGAATATGGTGGCAGAGGTCAGCGTCATGAGAACCAGTTCGTCCAGGATACAAGAGCCAGAAAGGCTCGCGGATGCGACCTGGTTTTTTCCCGACTGGAAGAAGTGATACTTGAAGGCGCACTTCCAAATGGATCCCGCGACACGGTGCGGTGCAAAGTGGCAGGTGTTGTGCCGTTTCTCGTTATGAAAGGAATGGCACTCGGGCGCGGAAAGCCCAAAGACGCATACGACATCGAATACGTGATTCGCAATTACCCCGGTGGGATCGCGGTCATCATCGAGCTATTCCAAAGAGACCTGGACAATAAGCTCGTCCAGGAGGGATTGGGTCGAATTCGAGCCAAGTTCGAATCCATTGACCACACTGGACCGCAAGACATTGTCAACTTCCTCGGAATCAGCGAAGAAAATAAACTAGTTCGTCGGCGCGATGCGTTCGATATTGTGAGCGAGCTGCTAGACGCGCTCGAAGTTGCGCGGTTTGTCTAATCTCAGAGTTCAAAACTAGTCCGATGGATGGGACATAAATGATTTCATTCAAGGTTGTGAACACTCAGACATCAATTATCGAGATGTAGCCGTTCCTTCAGCCACTGTTCCGTAGCCGCCACCATTTGTTTTTTATCTTTGGAATCCGCGTCAATAGGATATCTACACTGAACAAATAACTGCGGCTCGTCGTCTATGAATTTGACTTCAGCGCTCTCCACGTATGTCGTGTCTAGAGTAGGCGGAGCATCAATCAGAACTTTCGCAGGACATCATTTACCCGGTCGAAGCATTGCTGTCCACTGATGCCAATTTGATATCGTTTTGAAACTAGATCGACCTGAATGATCCAGTCGCGCTCAGGATCGGGTAGACCATGAACTAGCTTGTCATGCACGTTTCGGTAGCGGGCGAGCTTTTCGACTAAGGGCTCTAGAATCGCCGGATCGAACTTACCAGACTCCAGAAGCAGTGCGGCATGGATCAAATCGCGGGGGCGCTCGACTCCCTGCTCGAGCACCAGGCTGATTTTATCGGCGGCTAGATATTCGCGCGAAGCGGTAGTGATGGCAGGATTTTTGACCCCTGCAAATGCAAGAACGTCACGACCACAATAATGCTCGATCGGCGTATCGTCAGGCTTGAACCCGAAATCGATTTGCATGGTCGAAAAGGTGAAATCCCCAATCGCTACTTGCACCCAGATCTTCCCCATGGCCTGATCGGGGCGCAAGTCAGTTATGTGACCGTGGTCGACCGGAGAAAACTTGAACCTATCCTTGTTTTCATCGGTAATTGCGTCGACAATATATTCCGCTGCTAGTATAAATGCGCGTTCTTTCGGCATGTCCCGCCACTCGGGCTTGTTTAATAGAATGTCGATATCTGTCGTGAGCGGGCTGGGACTGACAATCGTGCGCACGCCGAAACCGCCTTTTACAGCCACTTCCGATGCATCAAAACGAGACATGCAACGTTCTAGGGCGTAGTCACGACGGAGCTCGACTGCGCGCGCTTCATTGTCCTGAGATTGGCTGTGGATCTCATCTGTAATGGCATGATAATAATCTCTGTCGTTCTTAAATCTCATCGATACTCTTGTAATTTATTCGTGCAAGTGCGTCTTTCAAGCGCGCTCTCTGGGCAGATGTCAGCTGCGCTTGTCGCAGTTGTCTTTTTGTAATCATCAACCGATCGATTGCAGACTTGAGTGCATCAAGAACATAGTCGTGGTCGATAACTTTAGTGTCGAGCAGATCGATTATCGTCTTCAATGGACGCGTTACGGGCAGTCCTGCAATTCTTTGAACGTCCTGGGCGTCGAGCATCTTCTTGTGCAAAAAAATCGTCGCTGGTGGCTTGCTATGTCTACGAAAATGTTTCGGAACCACGAGGTCGAAACCAGGCGGCACGTAAGTGCTGAGTTCATGTATGTACAATGCGGAACCAAAGCCGAAAACCCCCTCGGGTTCTCCCTCTCGATTAAGCGCCCAGAGGTACGTCATGTAGAATCCATCCGGCTTATTTGCTGGCGGGAAATGTTTGAGGCGCAGAATGCCTCTCCCGCGCTTAAGCCAATCACCAGCGCCGACATGATATGCCTGCAATTGTCTGGAATAGCCAAGCTCACGTGCTTGCGAAGCCGAAAAGAAGCCTTGCTGACTTTCAGCAAGCTCATATAGCCTGTCGAATCTTTGAGCACGAACTGAATACATGTAAAAATTACCTGGATATATATTCAGTATAAACGTAAAGTATGACTTGTCAAATCCTCATTAAACATAATCTGTACGCGGAAAATGTTTTTGGAAGTTCAAGACACGCGCATCTCCCATTGTTACTTTGCCATTAATTCGAGCGCCTGGATATCCGAAAACGACTTCCTCACACGTTGCCGCGTGTTTACTGTCATTCAAACCTTGAGCAACTAAACGTAACCTGAGCCGATCTGTAGATTCGTCATCGTCAGCAACTCGTTCTATAAGCCCCTCTTCGTGTAATAGCCGATACGCTTCTTGAGCTTGTTGTGGCGTCACGCCAAGATCTGTCGGCAAAAACCTCTTCGAGACTGCCACCATATCTGGTGGATCGCTCAACCAAAGACTTCCCGTCATCCATAGCATCATTTTTCGTGCGTGATCGGATAGTTCCGGATTCGTGTCGTTCAATCCGAAAGCTTGATCGAAGTTCAGCTGCGTCGGCATTCGCTGCTCACTTCAGTTCCCCACACCAAGTCACTTGAGGACCTTGATGTATACTTGGAAAAGTTTTTGCGAGACCAATTATGGCTGACCCGAGCGAAGAGATTGAAAAGTTGAATCCAAAAGTAACTCGGAGACTAAATCATCTGAGTTGCAAAATAATGCCGTGCCCGATTCGACCGCAAAACAAGAACATTATTTTGAACAAAAGTCATTTGACAATCAACGTCATCCGTCGGACATGGTGCTGGCTGCGATCCAACCATTCGGTATCGCATTTGATGATGGCAGCCTCGTTACATCCAAAGGTTTAAAATCGGGAACGCCTCCACTTGCGGGCGTTGAGGGCTCCACAAGTGAAACAACCTTTGAGCGCACTCAGCAGGTGGCGAATGATGCAATAGATGCAGCAGCAGCGCTTGGAAATCCGCTAGAGAAAAACATCTCCATTGGCATTCATTCTTACGAACCAAACGAATTAATCGCGAGTAAAGGAGACAACCATCACTCTCAAAATCTCTTAGATCTTCGCGCGGACATTCAAAAAAATATTGCTGAGATTCAAAACAGTAATTCACCGAGCGGAAACAAGCTCGTAAGCATCACGGAACAGCTCGGGCGAGATCCAATTCGGTGGCGCAGCAAAACAACTGGGAAATGCAACCAACTTGTTGGAGAAGCAATACAAGTTTGCTTTGGCGATACACCATGGGATGGTCCAACGCCGACGTGCCATGCAATGATTAATCACTTCAAAACTTCAAGTGACTGGAGGCCAGTTTGGTCTGCAGATCAGAGGGAGAATAACTTAGCATTAAAAGAGTTCCAAACTTTTAAACCGAATCAAGGGGACGTTGTGATTTGGGACAATAGTGTTGCGACGCACTCAGGGATTATCGATGAAGATAGAATAATTTACTACGCGGGCTCTCGAAGCTCTCCGACTGGTTACGCAAAAACGGACATCAAGAACTTTACGGGGACACCCGAGGCACCGATGAACTATGGTGCACCAACATGGATATTCCGACATAATTTTGCTGATCAATTCACAAAGTAAACTAGTTTCTTAACGGGCTGTTTTTCCAAAAATATTTCCACGGTATGTTTTCCTCTGGTCGTTCCCGTCACGACATCCCAGTCATGGTAGATGTAGCCGTCAACTACTTCGACCGGGTCTCCAATCTGAGGCTGGGTATTCTTATCGTCCCAGATCTCGAAAACATGTACGGTTTTTCTGGGCGTGTCGAGCCGAATCCGCCATCCATATGAGTAGCCGGTAGCGCTGACTTTATTAGTCTTTTGGAAGCTTATGTTTTTTCCCTTTAGATCTTTGGGCCCACTGCCGACTTTGAAACGTCCAAAGTCAGCGCTGAGAACTCGAAGATCCGAAGCCAGAAAAATCGGTAGTGAATCTTTGGCTCCGACCGAAGGAGCAATCTGAAGTAATAGAATTATGGATAGGACGAGTGTTCTCATGACGATTATCATATTACATTTGTAGATCCTTCCAGTAATAACTCATTTCTGCGGCAACCTTCGACTAAAATCCACGCCGAGCTGTTTCATTCAAGGTCCGATGAACACTCACGCCTCAGCCATCGAGATGTAGCCGTTCCTTCAGCCACTGTTCAGTAGCCGCCACCATTTGTTTTTTTAACTCTTTGGAATCCGCGTCAATAGGATATCTACACTGAACAAATAACCGCGGCTTGTCGTCTATGAATTTGACTTCAGCGCTTTCCACGTATGTCGTGTCTTCTCCAAGTTGCATCTGCAGATTGTCTCGAAGATGCGACAATTCTTGCGGCTGCTTAAACCAGCGACCGAGCAGTGCGGAAAATGTTTTTGGAAGTTCAAGACACGCGCATTCTCCCATTGTTACTTTGCCATTAATTCGAGCGCCTGGATATCCGAAAACGACTTCCTCATACGTTGCCGCGTGTTTACTATCGTTCAAACCTTGAGCAACTAAACGTAACCTGAGCCGATCTGTAGACTCTTCATCGTCAGCAACTCGTTCTATAAGCCCCTGTTCGTGTAATAGCCGATACGCTTCTTGAGCTTGTTTTGGTGTCACGCCAAGATCTGTCGGCAAAAATCTCTTCGAGACTGCCACCACATCTGGTGGATCGGCCAACCAAAGACTTCCCATCATCCAAAGCATCATTTTTCGTGCGTGATCGGTTAGTTCCGGATTCAGAAGTCTGCGGCAAAGATATCCATAAAGTTGATTCTTCAGATCCAATGCTCCTTCGACATCGCCGTCGAAGGGCTCAGAAAAAAGTTCTTCCGCTTTTTCTTCATTTTCATCGACGCTTCTCAGATGCCTGATCGAGCCGCTTCCCACCTTTTGCGGATCAGCAATTCCCCACTTCTTGCACCACTTGGCCAACGCGAAGCTGCCGGATTCAAGAATTGGTGCCACCTCGGCGTGACTGGCTGCCTCTCGATCAACCTGAAAAAGCTGTGTCACTACTGGAGCGAGTCTGTTTATTATCTCTTCGGCTATCGCAATCAGTTTGCGCTTGTACCACGCTGTTGTATCCGGCTCATTGGCTAAATCAACCAATGAGACGGCGGACTGCAGCGAATTCAATGTTTTTTCTTGCAACCAGGGCAACATATGAAATACTCCGAGAGAAACTGACAATTGAATAGCCTACTTTAAACCAGTGATATCAGAATCATTTGAAACGAACAAGATTAATCACAAATTCCGGCGAGGGATTTCTCTAGTGACTGCGCCCATGTTTTGGCTTATTCTATTTGCAGCACTAAACCGCTGGGGCTCTGGATGCGACAAAAACGACAGACGATTCCAACACTTTTAGCCGCTGGCCTGGGCATCCTCTACTGTTTTTTGCCGTCCGCGGCTGCCGATTCTCCTAATTATGGTTCAAGGTTTTTAAAACAGGTTCAAGAATGTCGCGATCTGATTCATCAGAGGCACATGGATCGCGCGCAACCGATGATTCGGTCATTGTTATCTCAGCACCAAAACAGTGCTGACCTCTGGTCGCTCCTGGGCGCTAGCAATGTTTATCAAATGGATAATTTCGAGAAACGTCATGCAGAAGCGAGACGTTGCCTGAAGAAAGCAATTGCGCTCGATCCGCAGTTGGGCGAGGCGTATTATTACTTCGCCGATTTGGAAAATTTTTCCGGCAATATGCAAGCCGCGATTCCATTGGCAATGAAAGCAACAACCGTTGCAAAGCCTGATATAAACGGCTATCGGCTGTGTGCCGTCGCATACAGTTCGTTAGGAAAACAGAAAGAAGCCTTAGCGGCCATTGATGAATATTTACGCATAATAAAAAATCCTACGGACACTACGTTAGTCACAAACCCGCTGGTCGTCAAAGCCGGCATCCTCGAATCGATGGGCAGGTATCGTGACGCCGAAAAAATCTACAGTCAAATGATGAAGACAAAAGTGAGTGACACGCTAGTTTCTGCGCAAGTCAGATGCCTTGTAAAACTTGGCGAACCAGACGCCGCGATTGCGTCGCTCACTCGTTTGATCGCGAGCAATCCACACGATGAAGCCGCCTATCGAGAACGCGCGAAGCTGAATAAAAAGCTTGGACGATTTGATGCTGCAATCAAAGATCTGACTTCATCTATCGACGAGATGCCATCGAGTTCTACGTATCTTGAGCGCGCGGATTTATACAAAAAAATAAACCGACTGGATTTGCATAAAAAAGATCTGGCATTGGCCGAGAGGCTCTGAGTCTGCTTTTGCAAACTCAGTTTATTTCCAAATTGAAAGAGATTGTGGAATAACTCGGCAGAGCTGGGTCCGCCAACTCCATAGTCGAATGCTCTGAATCTACTTTAACTTCGTCACGGTCACGGAGGGGGTCTTTCCGAATTCCTTCATCGGATACGCGGCTTTGATTGTCGACCCGTTATCTGTTTTTACGACTACTGATGTTATGTGGCCGTTTTTATAGAAAATCTCCGTGCCGTCTGGAAAAGTATATGTGCCACCACCGCATCGCAGTCCGGACTCTTTGAATTTGGCATCATCTAATGCTTTGAGCGTCTGCTTCTTGCCGTCTTTTGTTATAACCAAGTCGCCATTCGGTTCAGACGTCCATGTTGTGGTGCCGTCGGAAATTGTGATCGATCCATCTTTTGGCTTGAACTCCACAGTCCCCTTATCGCCAACCTTTACAGTCCCTTCGGGGACTTGTTTGAAAGCGATTTCATGGATAGTTTTGTCTTTAAGATCGTACTCGGTCTCTTTGAACTTTCCGTGGCCAGGAGCGGTGTATTTCACAGGCACGTCTTCGTCGTATCCGTAGTCGGTTTTGGTTGTAGTCACTACGGTTCCATCTTTGGAGATTGTATGAGTAGAATCTCCATCTTTTAAAACAATATTGCCGTTCTCATCGATTGACGCTTTACCTTCAACCTTCGCATTGGGCTTGTTTCCGTAAGACACAATGTCGCCGTTGGGGCGAATGGAACAATAGACTCCGCCACCATCGAGGTTAAACGAACCATCTTCTTTTTGTTTTATCGTCAATCCGTTCGCTGTCTTTGTTTTGGACAATGCATCGATGGCTTTGCCGAGGTCTTTTATCGAGTCTGGAGAATCGGCTTTGGCGAATTGAATATCTAGTTCCAACGTGGATAAAAGCGCAAGTGTCGAGTTGCTCACAGCGACTTCAGGCAATTTTTGTGATAGTAAATTTTCGCGAGTGAAGACATCGATCCCTTTCGATTCATGAGCTTCTTTGGGCGAATCATTGAGTTCTGTCATTTGAGAAATACTCCGCTGGTTGTTTGACTGTTCAGCGATAGTAAAACCGATTTGTTACACCAAGGTTACAGCGATACAAAGACTATTCGATCCATAAAAGGTCCGAGCGGACCCGATGGATCGAGAGGGCCGCCGGGACGCACCACCTGTAGTGTTACTCATTTTTGCCGTGAATAAGGATTTTCGGATGCAGTTCAATTGAAGGCGCAAAGGTTGAAAGTCTTGTGAATAGCAGCTTGCAAGATTTGTGAATAAAACCGGGTCCCTGTTTGAGTTTCACCTGATTTAGAATAAACAATTAATTCTCCTGCGGGGCAGCCCTACAACTAAGTTTGCAGCATCACGGTAGTCACCTTCCCTTAGCGTGTCTCACATTTTTAGTCTATTTACTAATAAAATGGGCAAGGCAATTTTCCAGCTCGATTCTTGCAATTGGCTGTCAGTCTAGATCTGCGCTCACGTGTTATCAACTTTCTTCCCCAGGTGTGAATTATGACAATCCATTCTTTGGGCGGCACTGCTTCCAGCAACACAGAAGATCAGCAGCAGCTCAGGATTTTGTTAGTTGAAGATAACCCGCTCCAACAGCATCTTACAGCACGTTTGTTGAGGCAGCTAGGGCATGCTGTGACAACAGCAAACGATGGCTTCGAGGCTCTGTCAGTAATACAGCAGTGTCGCATTGATGTAGTCATTATGGACTGCCAGATGCCGCTTATGGACGGCTTCGAGGCTACCAGATTGATCAAAGAATTGTCGGTGCGGAAAAACAAAAAGATAGCTATTATCGGCGTCAGTGTTAGTGAGGCCGCCGACGACTGTTTCAAGGCGGGCATGGACGATTTCCTCCGAAAGCCTCTAAACAAGCAGATTTTGAAGGCCATTCTCAGTCGCTGGATCAGGGACAAAGAAGAAAAGGCACAACGTATCAGCTCCGAAGTCACGGTTAATTAGTTCGTACTGAAAATTGCACCGAAATTGGAATTGATTCTACTCTTTTTTCAAGAGTCGACGTGTGTTTTGAATAGTTTCCTCCTGAAGGAGTGTCAGCCTGCTGACACTCCTTCAGGAGGTTCAG
>Ga0163149_10003387_pt1 | contig 18201 bp, 16 predicted proteins | sample OliLakLV19MP5G1_FD_148604 | JGI IMG/M metagenome (GOLD analysis project Ga0163149, IMG submission 148604) | Freshwater microbial mat bacterial communities from Lake Vanda, McMurdo Dry Valleys, Antarctica - Oligotrophic Lake LV.19.MP5.G1 | ecosystem: Environmental > Aquatic > Freshwater > Lake >...
TTCCTGACCGGAGAGCTCGAGCGTGCTCGCGGCCGGCTGCGCGAAGCTCTTGCGGCGTACGAGCGCGCACTGGCGCACCGGCTCGCACCCGATCCGGAGGGTTGGTTCTGGGCGTGCCAGGTCGGTCGACTGCGAACGCTCACGGATCTCGGTGAAGTCGACCGCGCCCGAGCCGAAGCCCGCGACCTCTCCGACCGATGGAAGTCGGACCCGCGCGCGTCGCAGCAGCTCGCCCCCTGGCGAGACTGAACACGTTGGGTGGACTCGGGCGCAGACAACTCACCGAGTCCGCGGTGTCGCTTCGCCTCGCGAGAGCAGCGCGCGGCGAAGACTCCGGGGGAGACGCCCCGCCGGGGGCACGACGCGTCCGGTTACGAAAAAAGCGGGCCGTGTCGACTCGCGACACGGCCCGCTCGAGTTGGAGCGCTCAAACCCACCGCGGACGCGCCGCGGTGAGCTCGAACGCAGTGTCGATCACGCGCCCCAGGTGATCTGGTAGCCGTTCGACAGGTTGAAGGTCGAGGCCGTGCAGAACGCGGCCGCGTTGCGGTACCAAGCCTGGTACGTGCGGATGCCCGGCGTGACCGCGCCGCGGACCGAAACGCTCTGGTCGGCACCTTGCGGGTACGACGTCGTGTTCAGCGCAGCCGTCTTCGTGCCGAGGCGGATGACCGTGCCGCCCGCGCAACGCTTGCCGTCGCCGAACAGCGTGCCGTTGCCAGCCGGGGTGCCCGCTTGGACAGTGCCCTGGAAGAAGAGCACGCTCGAGTTGGGCGTGTTCGTCGCAACGAGGACGACCGTGTCGGCCGAGATGCTGGCCGTACCCGTAGCGGCCAAGTTCGTCCCGACCGTCGGGAAGAGCGAGTTACCGCAACCGTTGCCCGTGGCTCCGTTGAAGGGGCCACCGGCGCAGCCGACCGTCGGGCAGGAGAGGCCCGTGCCGTCACCGAAGCAGAAGCCAACGCCCGGCGGGGGCACGGCGCATGCGTCGGCGAAGAGCTCGAGACCGAAGGAGGCGAGTTCAGCGCCGCCGCCGAAGAAGTAGCAGCCCGGGGTGAAGGGGCCACCCTCGATGCGGAACTGGTCGGCCGTGCTCATGCCCGTGCCTTCCTCGAGGTAGTTGACCGGGCTGTCCCAGACCGTGCTGTCCGGAATGTTGAAGCCCAAGAAGCCGGCGCCCACGGGGCCTTCCGGGAAGACCGAGCCGACGAGGCTCGAGGACATCGACCAGCCGAAACGGTCACCCGCACCCGGCGTACCGGCTGCCGGACCCGCGACCGCTCCGTTGAACGCGCCGTCGCCGTCCGCCAGCATCACAAAGCCGCTGGCCGGGTCGAGGTCGACCGTGATGACCCAGCAGCCCGTCGTGCCGTTGGCGGGCGTCGAGGGGCCCGCGATCGCAACCGTGCCCGTCGGCGTGACGGCGATGACGGTCGCGCACGGAACGTACGTCTGATAAAAGTTCAGGGTGAAGTTGCCGCCCGTGACGTCCTGCGTGCAGTACGTGAAAGCGACGCCGTCGATCGTGTACGACGTGGCGCAACCCGGGCGCGAGAGCTGAAGGCCCTGCGTCTGTGTCGGGCTCGTGGGGCTCGGGATACGACCTTCGTCGATGAACGTGTCCCCGGTGAGGCCGTAGAAATAGCCGGTCGGGAGCGTGTTGCTGTAGATGATGTCAGCGCCGATGTCGGCTTGCTGGGACTTGCGGGTCCACGTGTTGGTGGCCTGGTGGTAGATGCCGGCGTCACGGATGGCGCCCGTGATGGGCATTTTCTTGGACGCATTGAGCGTGGGTGCTTGCTGAGCCTGAGCGGTCGCGCCAAACGCGACGAGGCCAGCGAGCGTGAGCGAGGAACGAAGCATCACGATCTCCTGATGAATGGTTGTCGGAATCTGTGGAGAGAGCCAAGTACTTGGAACGCACCGTCCTGCTTCGCCACGACTTCTTGCCCATGTCCGTCGCGACGGACGGTCGGATTCGAGGTCGGGAGTGACGGTGCCCGGAAAGTAAGACGGAGTTCCTATGAGGGAGGTTCCGTCCCCGGGCTTGTCGGAGTCTATCACGCTGCGCAGAGGACGGGGGGGGCACGATTCCGCGGGAAGATCTTTCCAGGCCAATTGGGCCTCGTTCCGCTAGGAAATCGCTGTTCCGGTCCGTGTGTAGGCCCGCTGGTTCGCCCCGCCGCCGATCTCGACATCGGAACGGAATTTCTTGGAGAGCCACGGCTTTGGGTGCGGCTCAGTCCGGATCGGAGTCGGACGCTCCACGCTCGCGGGCCGGCCGAACTGGAGCCCGAGCAGCCCTCTCAGGGCCCCTCCCGAGTCCAGCCTTCAGCGCCGCGCTGATCCGGCCGCGGGCGGCGCGGCCAGTCGTGCCCACTCGGCCGCCCGCGCGCCAGCCTTCGTGCCCGCCCTCGAAAGGGCGAAGGACTCCAGGTCCCGGACGGTCTCGGGAGCGCCGGCGGACTCGTAGAAGCGCGAGAGGATGCGGCTCAATTGGCGACTCGCTTCGCGTTCGGTCCGCGCGCCCACGTCACTCCACTGCGCCGCGAGCTCCACGACCCGTCGACTCGCAGCGGAGTCTTCTTTCGCGCCCACGCGCAACGCATCGAGTCGAACGTCGAATTCGTCCAAGTACCCAGCTTCGGCCAATGCGCGCGCTTCGGCGAAACGCGCTTCGATCGCTCGGCGCAAGACAGCGATCCCCTCGCCCTGTCGCGCTGCAGCGAGCGGATCGCTCGTCGCGCGCGCTTCGAGTTCATCCAGCAATCGAGAGGCGCGCCCGAAGTTGCCGCGACGCTCTTCCGCCCACGCAGGGCGTAGGGCTTCGGGGACGGAGGTCGGTGCCGTCCGACGCGCGCGAACCTCGGTCGGCCGCGACCAACCGACCGATCTCGCGCGACTGCGTCCGCGGATCACCTTCGAGAAGGACCTGACCTTCGTTCCCGAGGAGGACGCACGTCGGCAGTCCGTTGCCGCCGGGCCAGAACGGGACTTCGCTCGTCCACAGACTCCGACCACCGAACCAACGTTGGCGCAGCGCGAAACGCGCCGCTTCGTCGTGTCCGGCTCCTTGGACTTCGACGAGGACGACCTGGAGATCCTCACCCCAAGTCTCTTGGAGTTCGAGAGCGAGCGGCACTCCGCTCTGCACGCATCCGGGGCAACGCGGTCCCCAGAATTCGAAGAGCGCCGGCGCTCCGCGCAAGTCGGTCAGTGAACCCACGAGCACGCCGTTCACGAGGGGTCGCTCGAACGTGAAGGACGGGATGTCGCCGACGTCGACGTTTCGCTCCCCCGTGGAAGACACGAGGGTCACGAAGGCACTCCCCCGTGGAAGACACGAGGGTCACGAAGGCAGCGACGAAGGGAGCGAACATCGGGGGTGCGTCTCTCGAGAACTCCGTCGGCAGGACGCGAGTCGTACCTAGAACCGTAGGCCCGCATCCCCCACTCCCGCAAGTGAACCCCGAGTAAGGCCTCGGGATGCGCGCGCCATTGCGAGGCCCGGTCGTCAGGTTCCGCCGCGGCGAACTCGGTCGAGGAGCGCAGGCGGAACGCCGAGGTCCACGACGTGCACGGTGCCCAGGAACTCCAAAGCTCCCGGTCCATCGAACCCCGTTTTCGGCGCGGCGAACGTGGCCGTGGCGTCCGCGCGCACGCAGACGCCGAGTCGACGGCCGGTGTCCGCATCGAGCCCCGACGGCAGATCCAGCGCCAGGATCCGCGGCGCCTTGGGCTCGGCCGTGCGCGCGACGATGGCTTCGATGGTGAGGCGCACAGCTCCGCGCGGAAGGCCTTGCGCGCCGGTGCCGAGCAGCGCATCGACGACGAGGTCCGCGTGCACGAGTTCGCGACGCCAGCGCGCGTGCGCGGACTCGTCGACGACCTCGTGCGCGATCCCCATCGCGATGGCGATGTGCGCGTGAACGGCGGAATCGCCGCGCAGCGCCTCGATTCCGACGGTCGTCGCGACGTGCACCTCGCAACCCGCGTTCACGAGACGCCGCGCGACCACCCAACCGTCGCCGCCGTTCTGGCCCGGCCCGCAGGCGACGAGGACGCGCGCTCCGACGTGTGGAGCGAGGAGTGTGAGCGCGATCGACGCGGCACCGGCGCCGGCGTTCTCCATGAGGACGACACCGGGCAAGCCGAGCTCGTGGATCGCGAGACGGTCGTACTCGCGCATCTCGGCGGTGGTGAGCCTGTCGAAGCGCGAATCGGAGTTCGTCACGGCCGCGAAGCTTGGCCTTCGCGCGGCCGAAATGGGAACCTTTCCCGCCCATGCTGCGCCGACGAATCCCGGGAGTGTTCGCCCTCGGCCTCGGGTTCTTGCTCGCGACGCTTCTCGTCGCGGCGCTGCGCTTCGGCTCCACGCGCGCCGTCGAGGACACCGCTGACGCTCTGCGCGGAATCGCCGCGTTGCTCGGCTGGGCGGATCCGCTCAGCGGTCCCGCACAAGCCGTCGTCGAACTGCGCTTGTGGCGCGCGCTGACGGCCGCGGGCGTAGGAGCGGCGCTCGGGTTGTCGGGCGCGCTCGTCCAGGGAATCTTCCGCAATCCGTTGGCCTCGCCGGGCGTGATCGGCATCGGTGGCGGCGCGAGCCTGGGTGCGGTGCTGGCCGTGCTCCTCGTCGGCGGCTACGGCATCGAACTCGTGGGCGACGCGCACGGGGCGGGTCCGTGGCTCGTGCCGATCGCGGCGTTCGCGGGCGCCCTGACGACGGCGTTCGTCGTCTACCGACTGGCCAGCTCGCACGGCCGCGTGTCGATCCCGGCGTTGCTCCTGATCGGCATCGCGGTGAACACTCTGCTCGGCGGGGTGCAGCAGTTCGCGCAGAGCCTCGTCCTCGACAACCTCGAGGCTTCGCGCGCGATCTTGGCCTGGACGTTCGGAACGCTCGACGATCGCGCCGCGTGGCAAGCGGGCGTCGCGTGGGGCGGTGCGGGAATCGCGCTCCTCGCGTGGCCGCTCGTCGCGTGGGAACTCGACCTCGTGCAAGGCGGGCTCGAAGATGCGGAGGCACTCGGCGTGGACATCGCGCGCCTACGCGTCGTGACTCTCACGGCGGCCGCACTCGCCGCCGCCGCCGCGGTCTCGGTCGCGGGACAGATCGGATTCGTCGGCCTCGTGGTCCCCCACATCGTCCGACTCGTATCCGGGCCGGGGCACCGCACTCTCTTGCCGCTCGCCGCGCTCACCGGCGCGGTCGTGCTGCTGTCGGCGGACGTCGCGCAAATGGCGCTGTTTCCTGGTGTCGGTGTGCAACCGGGCGTGCTCATGGCCCTCGTCGGCGGCCCGTTTTTCGTGTGGCTACTGTGGAAGAAGCGGCGCGAGATCGCCGTGTGGTGATGCGTTGCGCGGCGAGCCGTACCGCGCGAAACTCCACGCGTCCCATGGCCGCCGTCACGTTCACCGCGCACCTCGCGCGGTACTTCCCCACGCTGTCCGACGGCCCAGTCGATGCGGCGACGGTCGCGGGACTCGTCACCGAGCTCGACCGCGCTCATCCGGGCCTCGCGTCCTACCTCGTCGACGAGCGCGGGAGCTTGCGCAAGCACGTCAACATCTTCGTGGACGGACGCGTCGTGCGCGATCGAGTCGAGTTGCGCGACGCCCTGACGAGCACGTCGCGCGTTTACGTCGCACAAGCGCTCTCCGGCGGGTGAAAGCGTGTGAAGACATCCATCCAACACGCACTCGGACTCCATCTGCGCCGCTCCGCCGCGCTGAGCCCGTGGATCCGGCGCAAGCTCGGACCGCCTCGTCCGGCTGAACCATGTCTCCGATGAAGAAGAACAGCGGCCCGCGGATCCTCCTCGGCACGAGGAAGGGTGTCTTCGTGTTCACGCGCAAGAAGAAGGGTTGGAAGCTCACCGCGCACGGGCAGGAGGGCAATCCGATCCCCTACGTCGTCCACGACGAGCGCACGAACGCGCTGTGGTGCTCGATCGATCACGGCCACTGGGGACAGAAGCTCGCGCGATCGCGCGACGGCGGCGCGACGTTCGAGAGCGTCGTGGAGCCGAAGTACGCACCCGACGCCGAGATCAAGCCCGGGAAGCCCGCGACATTGCGCTACCTGTGGGTGCTCGCGCCCGGACATGCGAGCGAGCCGGACACGTTCTTCGTCGGGACGGAACCGGGCGGTCTCTTCGTGACGCGCGACGACGGTGCTTCGTTCGAGATCGTCGAAGGTTTGTGGAATCACCCCTCGCGCCACGAGCAGTGGTTCGGCGGCGGACGCGACGAACCGGGCGTGCACTCGATCCTCGTGGACCCGCGCGACGCGCGGCGCATGCTCGTCGCGATCTCGACCGCGGGAACTTTCGAAACGACGGACGCGGGCCAGACTTGGACGCCGCGCAACGTCGGGCTCACCTCGCCCTACTTACCGCCTCCGACTCCCGAGGTGGGCCACGACGTCCACGCGATCCACTGGTGTCTGAAGAAGCCCGAAGTCGTCTGGCAACAGAACCACTGCGGGATCTTCCGCTCGACGGACGGGGCGAAGTCGTGGAAGACGATCCACGAGAAAGAGAAGAAGGGTCGACGCCGCCTGGCCTACTTCGGTTTCCCGATCGCCGCGGACCCCGAGGATCCGAAGGTCGCCTGGATCGTGCCGGCCGACGCCGACGTGAAGCGGCAAGCGATCGACGGCGCGCTGCGCGTGATGCGCACCGAGGACGGCGGGAAGAGTTGGATCGACTTGCGTCGCGGGCTGCCCGACGAGCGCGCGTACGACGTCGTGTTGCGTCACGCGCTCGATCAGCGCGGTGACGACCTCGCGTTCGGCAGCACGACCGGCAACGTGTACTGGTCCGACGATCGCGGCGACTCGTGGAAGGAACTCGGCCACAACTTCCCGCCGGTCTATTCCGTGCGTTTCGCGCCCTGAACCGACGTTGACAACGGTGTCAGACGCATCCATCCACCCGTAGAGCAACGCTCCGACTGCTCCGTCACCAACGCTGTCCGCGGGTCGGACAACGGTGTCAGACGCATCCATCCACCTGTAGAGCAACGCTCCGACTGCTCCGTCACCAACGCTGTCCGCGGGTCGAGACGCGTCCGTCCCCCGGCGGAGGAGCGGTCCGTCCCGCTCCGTCACCGACGCAATCGGTAGACGAGATAATCCTGCGACCAATCGATCGGCACGTTCTCCGGCGTCGGATCGAGCGCCGTCTTCCCCGTCGCGTTGAAGCGCTCGATCGCTTCGTAGCGGGCCAGGATGTCCGGTCGCCCCGCGAGATGCCGCAACCTGGGTCGTTCGGCGACGACGAGCAAGTACTCGGGCGCCGTCGCATCGATGATCGCGGCCGGAAGCTTGTGGAGCAGCGCTTCGGGCCACGTGAGGCCTTCGCTGTCGAGCACGATCCCCTTCCAACGGTGACCGATCGCGCCGATGTCGCTCGCCAGGATGCGCGCACCCGGTTCCGCGGCGGACGTGCGCTCGGCCCAAGCCCACATCGGCGCATACACGCGGGCTTCGATGGGCGATTCCAGGCGCGACGCCGCGAAGAAAGCCACGACCGTGAGTCCGACGCTGGCGATTTGCGGCGCGAACGATTCGACCGCATGGCGCAGCGCGGATCCGGCGCGGCGGACGCTGAACTCGAACGCCGCTTCGACGCCGAGCGCGGTCCACAGGACGAGTCCTGCGAGAGGCACGTAGTAGTACCAACCCCACGTGTGCGGCCTCGCCGCGATGTAGCTCGCGCTGATCGCCAGCGCGAAGATCGACAACGTGCGCGCGGCGCCGCCGGCCAATATCGCGCGCACGACGCCGACCAGCGCGAAGCCGAGGATCGGCGCATACGCGGTCCGCGGCAAGAACGCCTGCCGCAAGATCAGCACGAACCGCGCAGCCTTGTCCGCGGCGGGATCCGGGCCTTGCATCGCGGACTTCGCGGTGACGCTGTGCGGGATCGGCGTGCCGTACACGGCGTAGAGGATCGCGATCGCCGCCGCGCCCGCGACGAGGATCGGGATCGTGAAGCGCACGAGTTCGCGCGGTCGGCGCACGTGGGTGAGGAACAGGATCCCAGCGAGCAACACGCCCTCGGGCCGCACGAGACATGTGGCCGCCGTCAAGATGCCGGCGAGTCCCGCGCGACGGTTTTGCACGGCGAAACACGCTCCGACGGCGCAGACGAGGAAGAGCGGCGACTCCATGCCGCCGACGCTGATGCGCGCGATCTCGGGCAAGCTCGCGAAGCCGAGCACCGCCGCGGTCGCGACGACGGGTCTGGACCCGAGGATGCGGACGAGGAGCAGCGCGGTGACCGCATCGCACACGATGTTGAGCGCGAGCGAAGCGCGCACGAGGTCGAGTCCGAGCGCGGAGAACCCCGCCAGGATCAACGAGTAGAGCAGCGTGGTCGTCCCGAGGATCGGCTCCCAGGCGGCGCCGGCGTTGAAAACGAGACCGTTCCCGTCCGCCAGGTTCGCCGCGTAGCGATACGTGATGAACGCGTCGTCGTACGTCGGACACGCGCGGATCGCCGCGATGCGACAAGCGACGACCGCCGCGACGAGGAACGCGATCTGCAAGCCGGAGAGTCGCAAACCGCGGTGATCACTCGTCATGAGGGACTTCTGCATCGGCGCCATGCGGCCCGTGGGTGGAGCGGGAGTCTACGGAACGGACTCGGGAACCCTGAAGCTCCTTCCGTACTCGCGCGGGACCACTCTGCGTGGTTCACTTCGAGGATGACCACGGGTCGTGTCCTGACTTTCTTCGCCACGCTCGTCCTCGCCGCGTGCGAGCGTGATTCGTCGGCCGCCACGCTGAGCTCGCACCCGGCTGCGCACGTGCCGGACGAGCCGAATTTCGACGTGGTCGTGCTCGTGAGCGTCGACGGCCTGCGCAGCGACGCTCTCATCGCCGAGCCGAACTCCTTGCCGAACTTCGAACGCTTGCGGCAAGGTGCGCACACGCTGAACGCGCGCACGGATCCTGATCGCACGGTCACGCTGCCGAACCACACCGGCATGGTGACTTCGCGACTCGTGGAAGGGCCCGACGGCCATCGCTGGGTCCAGAACGACGACGTCGCGAACGGTGAAACGATTCATGGCGTGGCCGGCGCCTACATGGCCAGCGTGTTCGACGTCGCGCACGATCGCGGCGCGTGGACGGCCATGTTCGCGGGCAAAAAGAAGTTCCACCTGTACGACGACTCGTACGACGCGACGCACGGAGCCGAGGATCCGATTCCGCCGGATCACGGTCGCGACAAGATCGACCACTCGATCGTGGATGCGACACCCGACGGTCTCGGCGCAGCGCTGATCTCCGAGCTCACACGCGCCGACGCGCCGACGAAGCGCTTCGTGTTGGTCCACTTCGCTGCACCCGATCTCATCGCACACTCGAAAGGTTGGGACGTCACGCCTGGCTCGCCGTATTTGAAGGCCGTGAATGCCGTCGACCTCGCGCTCGGCCGCTTGCTCGACGCGATCGAGGCCGATGTAGGGCTCCGAGGACGAACCGCGATCGTGCTCACGACCGATCACGGCGGGGGCGCACCATGGAAGAGCCACGATCAACCGCACATGTGGGTCGATTACATCATCCCGTTCCTCGTGTGGACCGGCGGCGGCACGGCCGAGGATCTCTATGCGAAGAACAAGGGCGTTCGACTCGATCCCGGGCTCGGGCGGCCGCGTCCGGGCGACGGCGTGCCGCCGGTGCGCAACTCCGACGCGGGCAACCTCGCGCTCGACCTGCTCGGAATGCCGGCAATTCCAGGTTCGACGGTGAACGCGGCGCAGGATCTGCGCACGGTCTCCGCTCCGACGCGCTGAAGAGCTTGTGAAGACATCGAGTCGACACGTCATCGGACTCCATCTGCGCCGCCCCACGGTGCCGAGTCCGCGAATTCTTCCAAGGCTCCGCGCGTGAACGACACCGCCATCGTCGGACGTCTCGCCCCGAGTCCGACCGGGCATCTGCACCTCGGTCACGCGCGCAGTTTCCTCCTCGCGTGGTGGCACGCGCGGAGTCGCGGCGGTCGCATCGTGTTGCGCATCGAGGACCTCGACGGCGAGCGCGCGCGGCCGGAGTTCGTCGAAGCGACGATCGCCGACCTACGCTGGCTCGGCATCGATTGGGACGGCGAACCACTCGTGCAGTCGAGCGGTGAAAGCGCGATCGCCGACGCCGCGGCGAACCTGCTCGCACGCGGTCTCGCGTATCCGTGCACGTGCACGCGCCGTGAGATCCAATCCGCCGCGAGCGCACCGCACCCCGGTGAGTCGGGTCCGCGCTATCCCGGCACGTGCCGCGGTCGTTGGACGTCGCTCGAAGCGGCCGAGTCCGCGACGGGCCGCGCACCCGCGCTGCGCTTCGTCGTGCGCGAAGGCCCGGTCGAGATCGTCGATGAACTCCAGGGAACGCGCACGTACGACGTCGCGCGCGACGTGGGCGACTTCCCGATCTACCGACGTGCGCGAAGCCCCGCGTACCAGCTCGCCGTCGTCGTCGACGACGCGCGCCAAGGCGTGACCGAGATCGTGCGCGGCGACGATCTGCTCGAGAGCGCGGCGCGACAAGCGCTGCTGCAAGACGCGCTCGGCCTCGCGCGACCACGTTGGTGGCACGTGCCGCTCGTCACCGATGCGACCGGGCGCCGGCTCGCGAAACGCAGCGACGACGTGTCCCTGGCGAGCTTGCGCGCCGCAGGGACGGACGCGCGGATCGTCGTCGGCTGGGTCGGCCGTCGCTCGGGAATCGCCGACGCTCGTCCTGGTCACGCCGAGGAGTTCGTGAGTCGGTTCTCGATGGAGAACTTGCCGCGCGAAGCCGTCGCGGTCGGAGTGCGGGACTGGGCTGAACTCGGACTCCGTTGAGGCCCGTTCGAGCCGTCCGTCGGAGCGCGTGGCGGACTCGGGCGAGTTCACGCGGGTCCTGGTGCGAGCTCGCGCGGGTCCTGGTGCGAGTTCGCGCGGGTCGACGCCACGATCGACCGGCACGTCCTGCGCGAGTTCCTCGTTCCACCGGAAGCGCGGCGTGGAAGGGTTCGGAATCCCCGCGTGACGAGTTCGGGCCTGAAAGCAGCCGCGAGAAACGGTTTCCGCTCCACCCGCGTGCGCGTCGGCGCCGATCGGTGCCGGAGTCGGAGGCTTGACTCCGGCGGCGCGGCGTCGGCGCCGATCGGTGCCGGAGTCGGAGGCTTGACTCCGGCGGCGCGGGAAGTACCTTTCCGCGGCAACTGAGCGTTCCCCGATAGCTCAATGGTAGAGCATGCGGCTGTTAACCGCAGGGTTGTAGGTTCGAGCCCTACTCGGGGAGCCATCTCGCTCCTGTGCGAACGCGGGAGAGCGGAAACGGGCCGCACAGTGCCGCCGAGGCCGACTTCGAGCGCGCACGAAGGTCCGATTCGCACGGGCGAAGTGGGTGGCCCTCTCTCGCGGGGCGAAGAGAGAGAGCGGCGCGGTTAGCAGGAACGGTGCGAACTCCGCGCGACAGCAGGCCGCGCGTGTGGGACATCGGGGCGGCTTCCCGGCCCGGCGGAACTCCGACCGTCGTTAGCCCAGGTTCCGCAGTTCATTTGGACGAGACGAGTCCTGGCAAGGACTTACGCTCGTTGGCTGCCAGTTGTTGTCACTACATCGCCGCGCTCACCTTAGCTTGCCGACCGGCCAGACGGCGGGGTAATCGCACGCCGAGGCGTTCGAGAAGCAGCGCCTGGGGCGCCTCTGGTTTGACCACGCATCGCAAGCGCAGTTCACGTGCATCGGTCGTGGGCAGGACGACATCTACGGATTGGATCTGCGCGAGTTCGGCCAGCACGGTGCGCGCTGTGTCGCCCAGGCCCGCGCGTCGCGTCCATTGCTCGAGCGTCTTCCACAGCACGTACGCGAGGAAGCAAACGAAGATGTGCGCCTGTACGCGCTCCTCGTTGCGATGCCACACCGGACGAATCTGAAGATCGCTCTTTTGGACGCGGAAGGCCGCCTCGGCCTGGGTGAGTTGGATGTACGTCCGCCACAGCTCGGCCTCGGTCCAGTTCGTGACGTTCGTGCGCAGGAGATAGCAGCCTTCGAGCGCGCGGCTGCGCAACACCCAGCTCTCGTTTTCGCGCACGACGAGCCGCAGTCCGCTCGCGTGCGCGGTGCTGTCTTCGACCACGATCTCGTACTTGCCTGCGACGCGTGAGTTGCGCTCGAGCATGCGCCCGATCTGGCGCTCGAGCTGTGCGCGATCGAGTTTCTTACGCGAGCGCTCCAAGCGCGAGCTCAGCCGTTCGAGCGCTTGCTTCAGCCGAGCGTCGAAGCGCTCGACGATCGCGCGGTCCTTGTCCTTGCGCTGCTCGGAGCGGCACAGCACGAAAGTCTCGTCACCGCTTTCGCTGGGCACGAGCTTGACCTCGACATCCTCGCGAATGCGCGTCCAGTCGGCGTCTTCCACGATGCGCTGCTGCATTCGGCCCAGCTCCGACTTGCTCGCGCCGATCAGATAACGCCGGCCGCCGCCGCGCAGCCAGGCGACGTTCTTCTCGCTCACCATGCCGCGGTCCATCACCCACACACGGTCCGCTGCGCCAAAGCGCGTCTCGATCGTCGTGACAATCTTCTCCACCGTCGTCACGTCCACGGTGTTGCCGTCGAACACCTCGTACGAGAGCGGGATGCCGTCGCGCGTCACGACCAGTGCGATGCACACCTGCTTGCAGTCGGGCCGGTGGTCGCGGCTGTAGCCGCGCTTGGCCTGCGGATTGGACTCGCCCGTTCCTTCGAAGTACGTCGACGTCACGTCGTAGAGCAGCAAGTCGTAGTCGATCGCGAACAGCTCGCCCAGCCGTGCGCGCAGGTGCTGCTCGACGGCCGGCTTGTGCGGCAGGAGCTTGTCGAGCGCGCGGTACACGCGATCGTCGTTGATCTTCTCGGCCGGTACGCCGAGCAAATCTTCGAGCGCCGTCTTGCGATACACGTCCTCGGCCAGGGCCAGATCGCTCGAAGGGCTGCACAGACGCAAGATCACGTGGATCGCAGCCAGCGTCGACCAGCGCACGTCCTCGCGACCTGCCGCGATCAACTCGTCGAACAGTCGATCGAGCTGCAAGGAGCGCCACAAGACCAGAGCGAGGTACACGTCGCCAAAGCGACGCGAACGCTCGACGCGCAACTTGCGCAGCTCGATCTGCGCCGTCTCGCTGTCGTCGACATCGTCGGGCTCGAACAGCGACGGCTCGCAGCGCTTGCCCGTGATCTTGTCCGCCAGGTGCCGCGCCCGCATCCGACCGCGACCGTCCAGCTGACCCAGATTCGCCACGACCTCCTGACGAACCTTGCCGTTAACGCGAACCGACCGCACGAGCTTCCAATAGACGTGCGTCTTGCGCCCTCGCCGAACCGTCGTGTGCCGTAGAAACATCACTCGCTCTCGCGACACCCTTCTCGCGAACTCACACACCACGAGCAACGGGGAGTGTTGTCACTACATCGGCTTTCGATCGCTCAACACGACCTCGAACGCCATCCACGCGCCCCAGATGCCGATGCGATCAATCAAAATCGCGAGCGTTTTGCTCCAACTCCGGAACTTGGGCTAGTCAGGGCCGGTGAGTCGCATTGGGCCGGTGATCACCCCTGCCGGGAGTGGGCCGGATTACCGGGGCCGGCGCAGGCGGCTGAGGCAGATCCACCGTGCGATGCCGGTGCCGGGCGGCAGCAGAGCTGGCCTACTTCCAGGCCTTTTCCGTGCGCTTCCGCTTCCCCCGGTGAGCTTACCGGGCGACCGACGCTCGCCGAGGTCGCGGCTCCTACGCTTCGTCCCTGGCCGAAGCCTCCGCTTGCCGAAGGCGGGCCTGTGCCATCGCGCGTGCGTGGTACTCGTGGACGATTTCGATCAGCGAATCGATCCCTTCCCCCGCGACCTTCAGGTCGTACTGCCCGAGCGGCCAGAGCTGGTGCATGCGGCGCTGGAATGCCATCCGTAGCTCTTGATCCACCTCGGGCTTCTCCAGCCCGCAGTCGCCAAAGAAGAACCGAATCTGCCCGCCCCACTCCCACCGGTTGCCGTGCTGGGCCGCGAGGTGGCGCAGCCGAGCCATCACTTGTTGACGCATTGTTTCGCGGTCCATCGCAGGAGAGGCCCCGCTCACGAGTGCGCTCCGCGAAGCACGGCGTCCGCAGACGTGGTGCCGCGCATCCACAGGTGCGCGTGAACCCCGATCGGCTCGAAGCCCGGATGCCTGCTCGCGCGACGGGGGCGAGAGAAGCGTCGCCAAGGTTCACGGTCGATGCCCGCCTGTAGCGCCAGACGATCCAGGTCACCAACCGGGAGAGGTCGCTGAATTGAATCCAGCCCGAGCACGAGCAGACCGATCGCCTGCGCTTCCGGTCGCCCGATCAGTCGCGGCAAGCGATCGCGTCCGTCATGGAGTGCGCTCGCGGCTTCGCCGAACAGGTGCTTGCTGTACGCGCTGTTCGATCCTGATGGCTTCGTGTACGTGCTCCAAGTCCACGCCTTCTTGACCTCGATCCACACTTGCGCCGGACCATCCGCGAAGACCAGATCGCACATGCCGCCTCCGATCGGGTAGGGCACGTCGCAGGACCTTGCGCCAAGCATCTGCCGGAGGGTCGCGTTGGTACCCGCGCCAAACGCGCACGCCTTCTCCTCGTAGCGGAGTTCGGGCGCAGCTTGGTCAACGGCATCAAGCACACGTTCTGCGATTCGATCGAGCATGGGGAAGTCGCTCCACGCGGACGGCTGCTGAGTTGTCGCCCTCACCGCGAGGGCAGACGGAATCGTGCGAGCGGCGGAGGGGCTGAGCAACTCTTCACACTCCGACCGCCGCCCTGAGCTGCGCCGCGGCGGGCCTCGCATACACCGCCGTGCTCGCGACGGAGCGGTGACAGAGCGCGCGGCTCGTGATCAAAACGTCCCCCGTCCGCTCGAAGACGGCCATGCCGAAGGCGTGGCGCAGCGCATGCGGGTTCGCGCCAGCGATCCTCGCTCGCTCCGCGTGTTGCGCGTGCCGCCCGGCCACCTGCCGCGTCGTCATCCGCCCGCCGCGCGCGCCCTCGAACATCGGCCCCGTGCGACGCTCGCAGACGTGTTCGCGTAAGACCTCGACGACCTCGCGCGGCAGGAAAACCGCGTCGTCCCCTCCGCCCTTCAGTCGCCGCAGCACGAGCTGGTCGCCGACCAGGTCCCCCACGTCGAGCGCCACCACGCTCCCCACGCGCAGGCCCGCCTTGAGCATGACGAGCACCATCGCGTAGTCGCGCCGCGCTGCGGGCAACGTGCCGCGTTGGAGCGCGTTCAGCAGACGGGCGACCTCGGGCTCGGGCAGCGCGCGCGGGCGCGCGTGTGGTACGCGTGAGCGCCGTACGAGGCGCGCAGCGTTAGTCGGCGCGTAGCCAGCCGCGTGGGCGAAGCCGAAGAGGCCGCGTATCGACGAACGAAGCGCGTTCGCGCTTGAAGCTCGACGCGGCGAGCCGTCCGCCGTTCGCTTCACCACGTCCGACGCGAAGAACGCGGCAATGGCCTCGTGCTTCACGCGCGCGATCGGTGGGTCGTTCAACGCGTGGACGAGCAAGCGACCGTGGCGCTCGATCTGCTTCAAGGTATGGACCGCAAGACCGTTCGCGGTCTGCTGGATGACGTAAGCGGCGAGGACTTCGCTGAGCAACATGGACAGGTCTCCTTGGAATGGACCTCCATGCACGCTCAGCTTGCGCGAACTTGGAAGGCTGAATCCGACCGTCCTGGGCGGGATACACGGCCCATGTCTGCCGTCGCGCCGGCGCTAACCGCGACTGTGACGTGCACGTCAGTCAGGGCGGGTCATCGCGCCGAGAATCCGGAGAGATTGCTCGATTCACCTTCGGGCCGATGCCCGGTCGGCAAGGTGAGGGATCCCACGGTCCCGCCCGGCTGGCGAAGGTCGAGAAGCGCCCGAACGAGACAGCCGAAGCGATCGATCAGCCGCCGGGAATACAGACTTTGCGCCGACAGCGGCGGCCCCGCAGCGTGGGCGCTGACGCGTGTGAGCCAGCTCCGCCTTGGAGTACCAGCCGCGCCGAACCGACACCTGAGTTTCGATCCATGACCACGTTCTCCGGTCCTGACCGCACTCGCCGCATCCTTCAGGCCCACTCCATCGCATCCGATGCCCGGTTCTTTGCTGAACCGCTCACTCTGCGGACTTGCGACCGGTGCCAGAGCACCGGGTTCACCTACCGCAGCCCCATGAACTCGCTGACGGGCATCCAACTCGAGGATCCGTGCGCGCTCTGCCTAGGCTACAGCGTCTACTGGGATCGACGTCCCGCGAGCTACGCGTGGAACGTCGACGCCTTGCTCGAGTACGTCCCCCGTCGCGACTCCGCGGCCTGACACGACCGACGAACATCGCGGTGTCAGCGCCTGCTCGGTCGCCGAACGCGTGCAGGTCCCGCGCTCGCCCGTCGTGCACCCGCGCGCGAATTTTTTTTTCGCGCCGACTGCTGTTCCCCCCTACCTGACAGCTCAAGTCTCGCTGGCATCGGGGAGAAGCGCTGCTGGCAGGTGCTGGGTCCTCGCGGAACCCCCAGGTGAACAACCCCCCCCTGCCCCCCATCGGCACAAGGCCGGGAGAGGAAAGGAGGGCAGACCCTCGGTCGCTTCGTTTTCACTCGCCGACCGACTTAGCCCCCACGAGACTCCGGTCCCACGCCCGGGCAACCGCATGTTGATGACGGAGATGCGGATGACCGATCTCCGGGAAGGCAGGCGACCGTAGGGGTTCGCGGCAAGGGCAGGAACACGCGGCCCGCAGGGCCGGCCCCAAGCGCTTCACAGGCAAGGACTTCCGCCAAGGGGAAGACCTCGCTTGCTCGGCCGAACGGCTCGTTCTGAGCGCTTTTCCGCGCGCTAGCCCAGCCGAGAGTTGCGGCGCGTCCACTCCCCCTGGCTTGAGTCCGGAGTGCCTCACGCGCAGGTTCGGCCCCGCGAACCGCAGGCCATTCGCGACGAAACGTGCCGTGCGCGGCATCGAAGCCTGCCCGAGCCGACCTGGATGTTCATGCGCGGGCGTTGAACAGCCGATCGGCCCCTCAGCCCCGCTCTCCAGCGCGATGCGCAACGCCCACCCCGACTGAAAGCTCCGATGCAAGCGACCAGCACTGGCAAGACGATCAAGGTGTTCCTCGCGAACGGTTCCGCGAAGGGACTTCGGACGGCCGAGATCGGCAACTGGACGGGCAAGGCCGTCGTCTGTCCGCGCCTCGATCTGCCGGAGCTTGCCAAGCGCGGCGACATCGGCCACGCGGGCGTCTACATCCTCGTCGGACAGGATCTTGTGACGCCGGACACGCGCCGCGTCTACGTCGGCGAGAGCGAGAACGTGATTCGCCGACTCGTTGACGACCACGACAACGACTCGTCGAAGGACTGGTGGGAGGACACCATCGTGCTCGTCAGCAAGGACGAGAATCTCACGAAGTCGCATGTCCTCTTCCTGGAGTCGCTGCTCATCGCGCAGATCGCGTCGATCGGCAAGGCGTGCTGTGTGAACGTGAAGAAGGCGCCGAAGAAGCTGCCCGAGTCGGACGCCGTGGACATGCGGTACTTCCTCAGGCAGATCGAGATTCTCCTTCCCGCACTCGGCTTCGACTTCTTGGAACCCGACCCGGTCGTGTCCTCGAACTTCGTCGGCACCGAGTTCGCGATCACGATCCCGAAGTCGGAGAACGCCCTAGCGCATGCGGTCGAGCTCGAAGGCTCGTTCGTCGTGAAGGCCGGATCCAGGGCACGCAAGGACGAAGCCCCGACGCTGGCTGCGACCTACGCCATGTTCCGCGCGGACCTGATAAGGCGCGGGAAGCTCGAGTCGGAGGGCGACGGCCTGCTGCGCTTCACGTCCGACGTGGCGTTCACGAGCCCGAGTGCGGCGGCGAGCGTCGTGACGGGCGCTCAGACCAACGGTCGGGAGAAGTGGGTCACGCTCAATGGCCAGACGTACGGAGAGTGGCACGCCGCACAGATCAAGGTGGAGCGGGCGGCGTAGTTGCTCGCCCACCCGTCTGGTTCACGACGCTCAGCTCGATCCCTCCCTCCCCCGCTGCTCCGGTACAGGCACATCGATCGAGCGCGCAGCATCCGGATCTGGTCGGGCCAACTTGTCGTCCGGCGCGTGCTGCTATGAGGGTCGTCTAACGGGGCAATGACTGGAGGCGCGCACCGAGGCTCGGGAGGTCCCACTC
>Ga0163149_10003388_pt1 | contig 18201 bp, 17 predicted proteins | sample OliLakLV19MP5G1_FD_148604 | JGI IMG/M metagenome (GOLD analysis project Ga0163149, IMG submission 148604) | Freshwater microbial mat bacterial communities from Lake Vanda, McMurdo Dry Valleys, Antarctica - Oligotrophic Lake LV.19.MP5.G1 | ecosystem: Environmental > Aquatic > Freshwater > Lake >...
GAAAAAGCCGGAGAGGCGATCGGGACGTTGCGCAGCAAACTACCGCCGTCCGAACTTGAGGAAGTCGCGGCGGCACGCGCACGGTTGCCAACATGGATGGCCCAAGAGGTCAGCGCTCTGGTAACCCATGGCTGAGTTCTTCCAGCTCTCCACCGCAGAACGTCTGGATGCGCTCAACGCAGTCGCCGATATATCTGGCTTGCCGCCTCACCTGCTGGAAAAGGACATATGGGTCGTCTGGTCATTGCACCAGCTCTTTACCGGCCCCTATGCGCAGCATCTCGTATTCAAGGGCGGCACATCCTTGTCGAAAGCCTACGGTGTCATCCGGCGCTTTTCGGAGGATGTGGATCTGACCTACGACATTCGAGCCATCGCGGGCGATCTTGTTGGCGATGCCGCTGTGCCTCTGCCGGCCACCAAGAGCCAGGAAAAGAAATGGAGTAAGGAAATTCGTGCGCGCCTGTCGGACTGGATTGCCGCTGAGATCGTGCCGCAGCTCAAGCAATCCCTCGAACAAATTGGTTTGCCGACAACAGTGCGCGCCGAAGGTGACAAAGTGTTTATCGACTACGCACCGCTGGTCGCTGGAACAGGCTATGTGTCGCCAGCCGTCATGCTGGAATTCGGCGCCCGCTCTACCGGCGAACCCAGCGAGTCACGCGTCATTCGCTGTGATGCAGCCCAATTCCTCGATGCCGTGACGTTTCCCACCGCTGAGCCTGCAGTCATGCGTCCGGAGCGGACATTTTGGGAAAAGGCCACCGCGATTCACGTGTTTTGTGCTCAAGGCGCATTCCGTGGTGGCGACCGTTTCGCTCGTCACTGGCATGATTTGACCCGTCTTGATGCTGCCGGCTTCGCAGAGGCGGCGATCGCGGACACAGCCATTGCCCGAGCAGTTGCTGATCACAAGAGCGTGTTTTTTGCCGAGAAGAACATGCACGGCGTTGTCATCGACTATCACGCCGCCGTCGCGGGCGGGCTCCAGCTCGTACCTGATGACAACGCGCTGGAAAAATTGGCCGCTGATTATCAACACATGGTCGATGACGGTTTGTTTTTCGATGACGCCGAGCCTTTCGAGACATTACTGGATCGATGCCGGGCAATCCAAGCGAAAGCCAATGCAATTCGGTTGCAGAAATAGTTCTTGATCGAACGCGCCGCGCGGCGCGGCGGACCTATCAGATACAACTCCTCGGCAACTTCAATAATTCATCCGATGATTTGTAATCATTGGTCAGAGATTCTTCAAAGGTAGAAATTCGCCAAATAAGGCAAATTTGCTGCGCAGTAAATGTTGCCATCCGGCAGCATGTCCCGCTTTTCGGGGATGCGGGCTTCGTGCAGGCGTTGGGGGCGGTTCCGCCCTCAGTCAGCTCAACTATTTCTACATATATTCAAGTACATAGATAAACCTACTCCCACTCGATGGTCGCCGGCGGCTTGCCTGAAATGTCATACACCACTCGGTTGATGCCGCGCACTTCATTAATAATACGATTGGACACTTTGCCCAGCAGTTCGTGTGGCAGGTGGGCCCAGTGCGCGGTCATGAAGTCTTGTGTTTGCACTGCACGCAGTGCGACGACGTATTCATAAGTGCGGCCATCACCCATGACGCCGACCGACTTGACCGGGAGGAACACCGCAAAGGCCTGCGCCGTCTTGTCGTACCAGGTCTTGCCGTCGTCGTCCTTGGTGTTGCGTAGCTCTTCGATGAAAATGGCATCGGCCCGGCGTAACAGATCGGCAAACTCCGCCTTGACCTCGCCGAGTATGCGCACGCCAAGCCCGGGGCCGGGAAACGGGTGACGGTACACCATGTCATGCGGCAGTCCCAGCGCAACGCCGAGCTTGCGCACCTCGTCCTTGAACAGTTCGCGCAAGGGCTCGAGCAGCTTCAGATGCAGCGTGTCGGGCAATCCGCCTACATTGTGATGCGACTTGATGGTCGTGGCTTTTTTGGATTTGGCGCCGGCCGACTCGATGACGTCGGGGTAAATCGTGCCCTGGGCCAGCCATTTGGCATTCTTGATCTTGGCTGATTCGCGCTGGAATACCTCAACGAACTCCTTGCCGATGATTTTGCGCTTGGCCTCGGGATCGGCGACGCCCGCCAGCCTGCCCATGAACTCGGCCGATGCGTTGACGTGGATAACCTTGACACCGAGGTTTTTGGCGAAAGTCGCCATGACTTGTTCGGCTTCATTCAGGCGCAACAGGCCGTGATCGACAAAAACACAGGTGAGCTGCGGGCCTATAGCCTTGTGAATCAACGCGGCTGCCACCGACGAATCTACACCGCCGGACAGGCCGAGAATCACCTCGTCGCTGCCGACCTGCTGGCGTATGCGCTCGACCGCTTCGGTGACGTAATCGGGCATGTTCCAGTCGCCCTTGCAGCCGCAAATGCCGTGGACAAAGCGCTGCAACAGCGCCGTGCCCTGCACGGTATGCGTCACCTCGGGGTGGAACTGGACCCCGTAAAATCTGCGAGACTCATCGGCCATCGCAGCTATCGGGCAGGCGTCGTTGGATGCCATCAGCTTGAAGCCGGGCGGCAATTGCGTGACCTTGTCGCCGTGACTCATCCAGACCTTTAGCTTACCGTGGCCTTCTGCGGTCACGCTGTCCTGGATGTCGCGCAGCAAGGCGGTGTGCCCCCGCGCCCTGACCTCGGCGTAGCCGAACTCGCGCACTTTGCCCGGTTCGACTTTTCCGCCGAGCTGCTGCGCCATGGTCTGCATGCCGTAGCAAATGCCCAGCACCGGCACGCCAAGCTCGAACACGGCGGGCGGCGCGGTTGCGGTTTCTTCCTCGTATGCCGACATGTGGCTGCCCGACAGAATGACGCCGCTGGCACCGTATTTCCTGACGAACCCGTCGCTGACGTCGCAATCGTGTATCTCGCAAAAGACCCCCGCCTCGCGCACCCGGCGTGCAATGAGTTGCGTCACCTGGGAGCCAAAATCGAGAATCAGTATCTTGTCATGCATCAGGCTTCCTGAAATTGAAAAGGCCGGTCGCGCGGGGTCACGCAAACGGCCTGGCTGCGATACGGTGGCGCTTTACTCGATCTGGTAATTGGGCGCCTCTTTGACAATCTGGACATCGTGCACGTGCGACTCGCGCATGCCGGCCGATGTGATCTGGACAAACTCGGTCTTGGTGCGCATGTCCTCGATGGTGGCGCATCCGCAATAGCCCATGCTGGCGCGCAAGCCGCCGACCATCTGGTAGAGGATGGAGAGCACGCTACCTTTGTACGGCACCCTACCCTCTATACCTTCGGGAACCAGCTTGTCGGCGTTGTTGGCGGGGTCCTGGAAATAGCGGTCTGCCGCACCGTCCTGCATCGCTCCGATGGAGCCCATGCCGCGATAGAGCTTGTAGGAGCGTCCCTGGTACAGCACGATTTCGCCCGGCGCCTCCTCGGTGCCGGCGAACATGCTGCCCATCATGACGCAATTGGCACCCGCAGCAATGGCCTTGGCAATATCGCCCGAATAGCGGATGCCGCCGTCGGCAATGAGCGGAACGCCGATGGCATCAAGCGCAGCGTGAACGTTTTGCACAGCGGTAATCTGCGGCACGCCGACGCCGGCGACAATGCGCGTGGTGCAGATCGAACCAGGGCCGATACCCACCTTGACGCCGTCGGCGCCATGGTCAACCAGCGCCTTGGCGGCGTCGGTGGTCGCGACATTGCCGCCTATCACCTCGACCTGCGGAAAGCTGCGCTTCACCCACTGCACGCGGTCAAGCACGCCCTGGGCGTGGCCGTGGGCGGTGTCAACGACGATGACATCGACCCCCGCCTCGACCAGGCGCTCAACGCGCTCCTCGGTGCCCTCACCCACGCCCACGGCGGCGCCGGCGCGCAGCTTGCCCTGCTCGTCTTTGCAAGCAAGGGGGTGCTCGGTTGCCTTGAGTATGTCTTTTACGGTTACCAGGCCGCGCAATTCGAATGCATCGTTGACGACCAGCACGCGCTCCAGGCGGTGCTTGTGCAAAAGCGCGCGCGCCTCTTCCGGGCTGGCGCCTTCCTTGACGTAAACCAGGCGCTCCTTTGGCGTCATGATGGCGCGCACCGGCGCGTCAAGGTCTGTTTCGAAACGCGAGTCGCGGTTGGTGACCATGCCGACGATTTTGCCGCCCTCGACTACCGGAAAACCGGAAACTTTGTGCTGCTGTGTCAGCGCAAGCAGCTGCCGGACCGTTATATCTGGTGAGACGGTCATCGGGTCCTTGAGCAGCCCGGATTCGAAGCGCTTTACCTTGAGAACTTCGGCCGCCTGCTGTTTGGCCGTCAGGTTCTTGTGAACGATGCCTATTCCGCCTTCCTGGGCGATGGCAATGGCGAGGCGCGCTTCGGTCACAGTGTCCATTGCGGCGGACACCAGCGGGATGTTGAGATTGATTTTTCGAGTCAGGCGGGTCTTCAGGCTGACATCGCGGGGCAGGACGGTCGAATGGGCCGGGACGAGCAGAACATCGTCAAAGGTAAGGGCTTTTTGGATTACGCGCATAATGCCTCTGTACGCAAAGTAGCATTATACGCGAGACCCCAATCGCCGTAAATAACGGACTGATTTCATTGACGAGAAAGTGCAAAACCATTATGTTGGCCGCAACCGAAATGAGGGGCAAATCCATGAAACGAAGCGGATTTTTTCTGCTGCTGGTGTTGCTGGCCATGCCCCTGCATGCGCAAATGTACAAATGGACCGACGCCAACGGCAAGGTGCAGTACACCGACAAGCCGCCGCCCCCAGGGGCCAAGTCCGAAACCGTCAAAAATCGCTCCAGCAGCGTTTCTGGTCCTGCCGAAGCGCCTGCCGCAGCCAAGGGCGCTGCCGCCAAAGCGGACGCAAAATCTGATGCCAAATCGGGGGCTCCGGCCAAGGCCGCCGGCCCGCTGACGACTGCCGAGCAGGAACAGGCGTTCCGCAAGCGCAAGCTCGAAGAAGAAGACGCGCAGAAAAAGGCCCAGGAAAAGCTCGCCCAGGACAAGCAAAAGCAGGACAACTGCGCCGCCGCCACAGGCAGCGTCATCAGCATGGAGGCCGGCGGTCGACAGGCTCGAGTTGACGCCAAGGGCGAGCGCTATTTCCTCAATGAGTCACAGGTCCAGGCGGAGATAGCCAAGGCGCGTCAGCAGGTAAGCAGCTTCTGTAACTAGCGCTTTCGGGCGCGTTCGCGCCTGACCGCCTTGGGGTCGGCTTGCAGGGAGCGGTAAATTTCTATCCTGTCGCCATCTCGCAGCGTGCTACCCAATGAAACCGCTTTGCCGTAAATGCCGACCTTGCCTGCCATGTCGCTGATGACCGGCCCCGCCGCCTGAATGCCGCTTTTTTCAATGGCTTGCGCCACTGTCGCGCCGGTCGCCAGCGTCACATCGACTATGTGCACGCGCCCGGGCAGCGCGCAGACGACTTTTACCCCGATGCTCATGCGCCGTACAGGGCGTCGGCCCGTTTCACAAAGGCTTCGACAAAGGTATTGGCGATATGACCGAAGACAGGCCCGACCAGTTTGCCCAGCAGTGCACTTGAGAACTGGTACTCCAGGCTGAACTCTATCTTGCAGGCTTCTTCGTCAAGCGCGGTGAAACTCCAGAGTCCATCCAGGGTGCGAAACGGGCCGCGCAAGAGTTTCATCGTTATTTGCGTATCCGCAACCTGCCTGTTGCGCGTGGTGAATTGCTGTCTTACGCCATGGTAGTTGACATCAAGCGTCGCGGTCACGAGGGTGTCGTCCCTGGAATCGATACGGGCGGTGTCGCACCAAGGCAGGAAATCCGGGTAGCGTTCGATATCAGCCACCAGCGCATACATGCGTTGCGCGCTGTAGCCGACCAGAACCGATCGCTCAACCCTGACCATCGCCTGCCTGTAAAATCCACGGTCTGAGTCCGCAGGACGCACGCGTCGCCGGGTGGTCATCACCCCGCTTCGCCAGACCGGTCAAACAGCAGCCATGAGCATTGCCCAGAACAAAAAAGCCCTTCACGACTATTTCATCGAGGACCGCTATGAAGCGGGCCTGGTGCTGCAGGGCTGGGAAGCCAAGGCGATCCGCGCAGGTCGTGCCCAGCTCAAGGAGGCCTATGTGATCGTTCGCGATGGGGAACTTTTCCTCATCGGCGCGCATATCGGCGCCCTGCCCACCGCGTCCACGCATATCAGCCCTGAAGCCACGCGCACGCGCAAATTGCTGCTGCATGCCGAGGAAATCAAGAAACTGATCGGCAAGACGGCGCAGCAGGGCTACACGCTGGTGCCGCTCGATCTGCACTACGTTCGGGGCCGCATCAAACTCGCGGTCGGCCTGGCCAAAGGGAAAAAACAGCACGACAAGCGAGAGGACGAGAAAAAACGCGACTGGACGCGTGAAAAACAAAGACTCATGCGCTCCAAAGCCAAAGTCTAGTTCCCCGCTCGTCCGGCGGTTTCAGTGCTGCCGGGCTTGGCCCGCCGACTCGGCAAGATAAAGCCAGGTATCGACCACCGTGTCCGGGTTCAGCGACATGCTGCCGATGCCCTCGTCAGCCAGCCATTTTGCAAAATCGGGCTGATCAGACGGGCCTTGTCCGCAAATGCCAACGTACTTTCCGGCTTTGCGACAGGCCTGTATCGCAAGGTGCAGCATGGCCAGTACCGCCGGGTCACGTTCATCAAACGAGCCGGCGACGAGGCCAGAATCCCGATCAAGGCCCAGGGTGAGCTGGGTCAGGTCGTTCGATCCGATCGAGAACCCGTCGAAATACTCGAGGAAACGCTCGGCTAGGATGGCATTGGCCGGCAACTCGCACATCATGATCAGCTTGAGACCGTCGAGTCCGCGCTTGAGGCCGTTGTCAGCGAGCAGGTCGATGACCTTGGCGCATTCCGCAATCGTGCGAACGAATGGCACCATGATTTCGACGTTGGTCAGGCCAAGTTCATTGCGCACCTTGCGCAGCGCGAGGCACTCCATCTCAAAACACTCGCGGAACGACGGTGCGATGTACCGTGATGCGCCGCGAAAACCGAGCATCGGGTTTTCTTCGTCAGGCTCGTAACGGCTGCCGCCGACCAGTTTCTTGTATTCGTTCGACTTGAAGTCGGAGAGCCGCACGATCACAGGTTTGGGCCAGAATGCCGCGGCAATGGTTGCCACGCCCTCGGTGAGCTTTTCGATATAAAAGTCACGGGGACTGGCGTAGCCGCGCGCCGCTTTTTCGACCTCGGCGACGAGTTCGGGCGGAAGCTCCGGGTATTCGAGCACCGCCTTGGGATGCACGCCGATCATGTTGTTGATGACGAACTCAAGGCGCGCGAGCCCGACGCCCTCATTGGGCAGGCTCTGGAAATCAAACGCCAGGTTTGGATTGCCAATGTTCATGGTTATTTTCACTGGACATTCCGGCATTTCACCGTGGCGCTTCGATGTCACTTCTACCTCAAGCAAGCCACGGTAAATATTGCCGGTGTCGCCTTCGGCACAAGACACTGTCACTTCGTCCCCATCCTTGAGCATGGTCGTGGCATCACCGCAGCCAACGACGGCGGGAATGCCGAGTTCACGTGCGATGATGGCCGCATGGCAGGTCCGTCCTCCCCGGTTGGTGACGATCGCTGCGGCCCGCTTCATTACCGGTTCCCAATTCGGGTCGGTCATGTCGGTAACCAGAATGTCGCCGCTTTTTACGCGCGACATTTCGGACGAGTCCTTGACGATGCGCACAACCCCTTTGCCGACCTTCTGGCCGATGGCACGCCCGGTGGCCAGAAGCTCCGAGGTGGAAACAAGGCGGTAGCGCTCCTGCCCTTCTGCGGACTTGTTCGACTTTACCGTCTCCGGTCGGGCTTGCAGTATGTACAGCTTGCCGTCGCCCTCGTCCTTGCCCCACTCGATATCCATGGGACGCCCGTAATGCGCTTCGATTTTTACTGCAAACTGCGCCAGTTCGAGAACGTCGGCGTCGCTCAGGCAGAAACGGTTGCGCTCGGCTTCGGCGACATCCACGGTCTGCACCGATTTGCCGGCCTCGGCGGTACTGGAGAAAATCATTTTGCTCATCTTCGAGCCGAGTCCGCGGCGAATGACCGCCGGCTTGCCCGCCGCGAGCATCGGCTTGTGCACGTAGAACTCGTCTGGATTGACGGCCCCCTGCACCACCATTTCGCCCAGCCCCCATGATGCGGTGATAAACACCACATCCTTGAAACCCGATTCGGTATCCATGGTGAACATGACACCGCTTGCGCTGCTCTTGACCATTCGCTGCACGCCGGCCGAGAGCGCGACGTCGGCGTGCGCATAGCCCTGGTGAACGCGGTAGGAAATAGCCCGATCGTTGTAGAGTGATGCGAATACATGTTTCATCGCAATCATGACGTTGGCAAGGCCGCGGATGTTCAGAAAAGTTTCCTGCTGCCCGGCAAAGGATGCGTCAGGCATGTCCTCGGCGGTGGCGCTGGAGCGCACCGCCACGGCAACTTCCCCGCCCGCCTCTTTCATCATGCTGGCATACGCGGTTGCGATATCGGCTTCGAGCGACGCAGGAAACGGGGTTTCAACGATCCACTGGCGGATCTGGGCGCCGCAGGCTGCCAGGGCGACCACATCGTCGGCATCGAGCGAGCTGAGCCGATCTGAAATTCGCTTGTCAAGGCCGCTTTGCGCGAGAAAGTCGCGAAAAGCCCGGGCGGTGGTGGCAAAGCCCCCGGGAACGCGGATTCCGGCCTGCGCCAGTTGGCTGATCATCTCCCCGAGGGAAGCATTTTTGCCGCCGACATGCTCAACGTCGGTCATGCGGAGCTGATCCAAGCGGGCGACAGACTGCGGCTTGCTCATGAGATTTGCTTCCCGGGTTGGGTTGATGGTCTAGAATAAGGTCGATATTTTACCGACTTAGCCATTGTTGCGCAGCACAAATCCAACCCGGGCCGGCCATGCCAGACAAGCACCGCACCATATTCTTCGTTTCCGATGGCACCGGTATTACTGCCGAAATGCTTGGGCATAGCCTGCTCAGCCAGTTTGAGGATATCCAGTTCAACCAGGAAACCATCCCCTTCGTCGACACTGCTGACAAGGCGCAGATCGCCCTCGACCGGATCGCTCAGGCGGCGCGTAGCGGGAATGGCCGTCCGATTGTCTTTACCAGCCTGGTGAATCCAGTCGTCCGGGCAAGGTTGCGCACGGCCGACGCACTGGTTCTGGATTTTTTTGAAACCTTCATCGACCCGCTTGAGATCGAGTTGGGGCAGATTTCGACGCACACGATTGGACGCTCGCATAGCGCCACCGATAAAAAGGAGTATCAGCACCGGATTGAGGCGGTGAATTTTGCGCTGGCCCACGATGACGGGCAGTCCAATCGGGAATTAGCCAAGGCGGATGTAATTCTCGTCGGGGTATCGCGAAGCGGCAAAACGCCCACCAGTCTGTATCTTGCACTGCAGTTCGGCGTGCGCGCAGCCAACTACCCGCTTATTCCGGACGACTTTGACCGAAACGCCCTGCCCAGTGCTTTGATGCCCTTTCGCCAGAAATTGTTCGGGTTGACAATCATGCCGGAACGATTGGCCGAAATACGCAACGAGCGCCGTCCCAACAGCAAGTACGCCGAACTCGCGAATTGCCGGCGCGAGATTGAAAAAGCCGAGTCCTTGATGCGGCGCGAGGGAGTACGATGGCTTAATTCGACGACCAAATCGATCGAAGAAATCTCCACGACCATTCTTCAGGAAATTGGCTTACAGCGGCGGGTTTACTGAATTCGTGTATTCGGGGACCGTCGCTCGCGCGGTCTGATCGACATGCGGTCGTCAGGACGCCGTTCTTTGCCGAACCTGCTCGAACAGACATACAGCGGCGGCTGCGGCGACATTGAGGGAATTGGCGATCCCCGGCATCGGGATTTCGACCCGCATATCAGCGGAGCGCATCAGTTGCGCCGAGATACCGGCTCCTTCGTTGCCGAAAATCCACGCCACCGGTCCGGTCAATTTCACCCCGCTTATGGATGTTCCGGTGCCCGCCCCTGTGGCAAGGCCAAGCCCCTTGCGATTGTGGAGCAGGGCTTCGAGATCGACATCTTCATGAATTCGAAGGCTGAAGTGCGCGCCCATTCCTGCGCGAAGGACTTTCGGCGACCAGGCGAATATTGATTTCTTCGAAAGAAAAATGTCGTACACGCCGGCGGCGGCGGCACTGCGCAGAATCGAACCGAGGTTTCCGGGGTCCTGTATTTCCTCCAGCAGCACCGCATCGCCTATGCTGTGAGGCAGGAGCGGCGCAGGCGGGGTGTTGACTAGGGCCATGACGCCGGTCGGGCTTGCCACCGTAGCGACTGCGTCAAACAGCGCGTCCTTGAGCACATAGGTGTTGGCTGCGGCAAACGTGCCAAGGAGCTGGCGTATTTCCGTTGCTTCGGCGGATGCCGCACGCACGATCAGCGCTTGCGCTGTCTCTCCGCCACTGGCGTAGGCCTGCAGCAGATGGATACCGTCGAGTATGGTGGTGCGTGCTTCGCGCCTTGCCCGCGAAGAGGACGCGAGTTTTTGCAACGACTTGAAAAACGGATTATCGCGCGATTGAATTGTCTTCATGCAGTCCGCCTCGACGCTATCGCACGACGTACCGGGGCAAAGGACTGGCGGTAAATTTCACACACACCAAGTCGTTCAATTGCAGCCAGATGCGCAGCGGTGGGATAACCCTTGTGCCGGTCCAGTCCGTATTGAGGGAATCTGGCGTGCAAGCTCAGCATTTCCGCATCTCGCGATGTCTTGGCGAGGATGGACGCAGCGGAAATGGCCGCTACTGTGCGGTCGCCTTTTACCACCGCGGTCGCAGGTATGTCCACTTCGGGACAGTAGAGTCCGTCCACGAGTAACGCGACCGGCCGCAGATGCAGAGCGTTGACGGCCCGTTGCATCGCAAGCAGACTCGCACGCAAAATGTTCAAGCGGTCAATCTCCTCGACCGATGCGGCGGCCACCGCCCAGCAAAGCGCCTTGTCACGAATCAGCAAGCTGAGCATGTCCCGTTTTGTGGCATTCAGCGTTTTTGAGTCTGCAAGCCCGTCTATCGGGTTGTCCGGATCAAGGATAACGGCAGCAGCAAATACCGGGCCCGCAAGGGGGCCGCGCCCGGCTTCATCAACCCCGCAAACGAAGCCGTGTTGTTTCACGCCGCCGTCCCTGCGTCGAGCATCTGGCGTATCGCTGCAGCCGCGCGCTGGGCAGTATTCATGCGCAGCGACAGGTGCAGGTGCGCCAGTTTGTGCGGCAGCCTTTCCATGACGACAGGATCACGCAACAGGTTGATCAGCGCCTGCGCCAGATTACCGGGCGTTGCCTCATCCTGCAGCAACTCAGGGACGACGAACTCCCCCGAAAGGATATTGGGCAACCCAACCCAAGGCTGATAACGCAATCTGGACATCAGCTTCCAGGTCAAATTATTCATCCGGTATGCGATGACCATCGGCTTTCGCAACAAGGCGGCCTCAAGGGTTGCCGTGCCGCTGGCAATGAGCGCCGCATCACTGGCGGCCAGCGCGTCCCTGCCGTGTCCGAACAGGACCGTGACCGGCAGGTCCGTGCCCCCGGCGTCGTATAAAGCCTGATCAAATTGCGCGCGCGTCTCGCGACTCAAAAGTGGCACCAGAAAATGCACGTTGGGTATCGCTTGTGAAACCGCTTTCGCTGTTTGTGCGAACAATACGCCTAGATACGCGAGTTCCGACTGGCGGCTTCCCGGCATCAAGGTCACGATTTTGCTGCCCGGTGGCACTTTCAACAGTGCGCGCATCTCGGCTGTCTGATCGTGCTCGGGAATGATGTCGGCGAGGGGATGCCCGACAAAGGTGACCGCCACGCCGGCGCTGCGGTAGAGTTCGGCCTCGAACGGAAACAGCACCAGCATGTGGTTGACCGCTTTCGCGATGTGTTTGATGCGGCTGCCGCGCCAGGCCCAGATCGAGGGGCTCACGTAATGCGCGGTCCGTATGCCTGCGCGCTTCAGGCGGCGTTCGAGTGAAAGGTTAAAATCCGGCGCGTCGATGCCGATGAAAAGATCCGGCTTTTCATTCAGCAATTGCCGCGCAAGCCGTCTCCGGATTGCGGTTATCTTGAAATAATGACGAAGCACCTCGACATAGCCGCGAACTGCCAGTGCTTCCATCGGGAAACGCGAGCGGAATCCCTCCGCCTCCATTTTGGGGCCGCCAATGCCGGTAAATTCGGCGTGCGGCATCTCCGCTTTCAGTGCCTTGACCAGATGGGCCCCCAGCAGGTCGCCGGAGGCTTCGCCAGCGACGATGGCGATCAGGAGCCTTTCGCGCATCGATTCAGCGAATCAGGCCGCGCGTGGCTTTGGCGGTAAAGTCGAGAAGCAGGCTTACCTCCGGATGATGCCGTGCCTGTACAGCCAGTTCCGATTTGGCTTCTTCCAGCGTCAGGCCGGATTTGTACAAGGCCTTGTAGGCACGCTTTATTGCCGCGATCGCCTCTGCGGTGTATCCGCGACGCTTGAGCCCTTCACTATTGATGCCATGGGGCTTGGCGGTATTGCCTGATGCCGTCACATACGGCGGCAGGTCTTGCAGCAGGATGGTACCCATGGCTGTGAGGCTGTGCGCGCCTATCCTGACAAATTGATGGACGACGGTGAATCCGCCGAGAATGGCATGGTCCCCGACATGCACATGTCCGGCCAATTGGGCGTTGTTGGCAAAAATGGTATGGCTGCCAACCTGGCAATCATGGGCGATGTGGACATAGGCCATGATCCAGTTGTCATTGCCCAGACGCGTCGCGCCGGCGTCCTGGGCCGTACCGCGGTTAAGCGTACAAAATTCCCTGATCACGTTCCGGTCGCCGATTTCAAGCGTGGTGGGCTCGTTGCTGTATTTCTTGTCCTGCGGTGCCGCCCCGATGGATGAAAACTGGAACAGGCGGTTGTCACCGCCGATTCGTGTCGGCCCCTCGATAACGACATGCGGGCCGATTACCGTACCATGGCCAACTTCCACGAGGTCACCAATGACCGTGTACGCGCCGACCGAAACGCCCGCAGCGAGTCGCGCGCCGGGGTGGACTATGGCGGTGGGATGGATTTTCATGCAACCGCGAGTGCTGCGGGCGTTGTGCGGCGGGTTGCTATAGCTTCGATGACGTGCATTACAGGGATCGCACGGTACACATCAGCTTCGCCTCTGCTGCCACGGTCTCGCCCACCCTCGCCTCACCAGCGAATTTCCAGATGCCGCGGACGTTGCGCTCGATGCTCACGTGCAGCATCAGTTGGTCTCCCGGGACAACCGGCCGCTTGAACCTGGCCTCGTCAATACCGACAAAATAGTAGACGGACTTGTCATCGGGTTTTGTATCAAGCGTCCGAAAGGACAGAATCGCCGCAGCCTGCGCCAGTGCCTCAATGATGAGCACGCCCGGCATTACCGGATGATGCGGGAAGTGGCCGAGGAAAAACGGCTCGTTGATCGTCACGTTCTTGAGCGCGATGATGCTTTTCCCGGGGGTGCAATCGATCACCCGGTCAACCAGCAGCAGCGGGTACCTGTGCGGAAGGTGCTCTAGAATGGCGCCAATTTCCATGCTGTTCACTTTGTGCGCTCCTTTTTTTCCAGTGCCGACAAGCGTCGCGCAAACGCGTCAAGTCCGCGCAGGTGGGCGGCATTTTTAAGCCAGCTTTTATGATCATCCGCGGGAAACGCCCCGGTGTAGGTGCCCGGCGCCGATATTGATTTTGTCACCAGTGTACCGGCGGAAACATTGACATGGTCGGCGATACTCAGATGCCCCAGAATCACCGCGCCTCCGCCCACTGTGCAGGACCGGCCGATGGTTGCGCTGCCTGCAACCCCGACGCAACCGGCCATGGCGGTATGCGCGCCTATGCGCACGTTGTGGCCGATCTGGATCTGATTGTCCAATTTTACGCCATCCTCGATCACGGTATCGTCGATTGCGCCGCGATCGACGGTAGTGTTCGCGCCAATCTCGACGTCATTGCCGATCAGGACCCGTCCTATTTGCGGGATCTTCAACCAACTTTCGCCATCGCGCGCGAGCCCGAAACCGTCAGCACCGATGATCGCGCCGGAATGCAGCAAGCACCGTTGGCCGATTTCGCAGTCCTGGTACACCGTAACCCTCGCGTGAAGTCGGGTATTTCTGCCAATATGCGTCCGCTCCCCGATCGTGCTGCCCGCGCCGATGATTACGCCGTCCCCGATATGCGCGCCGGCGCCTACGACGCAACCCGCATCCAGCTGCGCGCCCGGAGAAACCGTGGCGTCGGCATCAACGACGGCGGACGGATGAATTCCCGGCCGGGCTTGCTGTTCTGGATTGAACATTCGGGAGACGTTGGCGAAGTACAAATACGGGTCTTCGCACAATATACGGGGAATGCTGGTCGCCCCCCGGTCCGCAGAGGAGAGAATGATGGCGCCGGCGCGGGTTGTGGCCAGAAGCCTTCGGTAGCGGGACTTGGATAAAAATGAGATATGGCCTGGACCGGCATTCTCCAGCGTCGCGACCTGATACACAGAAACTTCTGGGTTTCCGGCGATTTCGCCTCCCAACCGCTCGGCAATCTCAGCCAGGCGGAAGGCTCTGACCATTACTTGCCGGCGGGTTTTCCGCCGCTGTCGTCGAGGGCCTTGATCACCTTGTCGGTGATGTCTATGCGTGAGCTGCTCCAGACGGCTTCCTGAAAAATAATGTCGTACTTTTCCTGTTCCGCCACAGCCTTCACTGCCCGGTTCGCCCGTTCCAGGACGATGGACAACTCCTCCTGACGCCGGTTGTTCAGGTCATCGCGAAAATCGCGCTGCTTTTTCTGGAAATCCTTGTTGAGGTCGTTGAACTCGCGTTCCTTGTTGCGCCGGTCGCTTTCCGACATCGTGACCGCATTTTTCTCGAGCTGGTCTTGCAGGCGCTTGAGCTGGTCTGCGACCTTCTGCATTTCCTGGTCACGCTTCGAAAACTCGGCTTCGATTTTTTTCTGCGCGCGCAAGGCCGGCGCCGCGTCACGCAAAATGCGGTCGATATTGACGTATCCCACTTTCCCGTCGGCCTGAGCATAGCCGCTGCCGGCCATCACTAGCAGAGAGGCTGTCACAATCAAATGAAACATTTTCAACTTGATCTCCCGATCCTTGCTGTATCCGGCATCAGAATGTCTGGCCGAACGCGAACTGGAACTTTTGCAGTTTATCACCAGGTTTGTCGTTCAACGGCTTGCCGAAGCTGACCTTGATCGGGCCGAGCGGTGAACTCCAGAACGCCGACAAGCCTGCCGTATAGCGAATGTCGCTAACGGTCATTTTTTGTCCGTCACCGAAGACCTGCCCGCCATCCAGAAAGGCGCTCAGGCGGAATTGACGGTCCCGCCCCGATCCGGGGATTGGGAAAAAGAACTCCGCATTTCCGACGACCCTGCGGGTGCCGCCGAGAATCGCTCCCGTGGCATCCTGCGGACCGAGCGCGGATGGCTGATAACCGCGCACCGACCCCATGCCGCCGGCATAGAAATTCCGGAAAAACGGCAGGGGCTTGTCGTTATAGCCGTCGCCCACGCCGATTTCGGCGTTGAGCATGACGGTGTAGTCGCGGGCGAAGGTGAGGAATATCTGTTCCTGCAGGTTGACCTTGTAATAGCGTTGCTTGCCCGGCGGCGCAGTAGCCTCGGCGCTGATGGAACGCCTTTCGCCCTTGGTCGGCCAGAGAACGCTGTCGCGGCTGTCTCTTATCCACCCTGCGGTTGCTATGAGCGATGTCGTTTCGGCGCCGAACGTGTCGACGTAGTTGATGAAACGAGTCGGCACGTTGCCGAGGGTGCGGTCTCCGAGCTTGATTTGCGTCGCCTCTACCGAAAGACCCAGATTGAGCCTGTCGAACGAAGTGAGCGGATAGCCAAACCGAACTCCGCCACCGGTCGCGGTGGTGCGATAGTTACCCAGTCCGAGCCGTGCGGCATCGGCGGTGCGGGTATATAGATCGAAGCCGCGCGCAACACCGTCCACCGTGTAATAAGGATCCGTCGTCGAAAGCGAGTAGGTCTGCGAAACCTTGCTGCTGTTGATGGAGGCTGACAGCGACTTGCCACTGCCGAAAATATTGTCCTGCGACACCGATGTCGCGACAGTCAACTTCTCGGAACTGGAAAAGCCGGCACCGACAAGGAAGTTACCCGTGGGCTTTTCCTTGACTTTGATGGTGGCATCGACCTGGTCGGTTGTTCCTGTGACAGGCGGCGTTTCGACATCGACATCAGAGAAATAACCGGTGCGGTTGAGCCGCTGCGTGGATTGTTGCAGTTTCCCGGTGTCGTAGTACGCGCCTTCCAACTGGCGCAGTTCTCGCCGGATAACCTCGTCACGCGTCCGCGTATTGCCGACGACGTTGATGCGCCGGACATACACACGGCGGCCCGGATCGATTAGGAAGTTGAATGCAACCTGGCGTTTTTCCTTGTCCGTTTCGGGAACGGGATTGACGTTGGCGAATGCGTAGCCGTCGTTGCCCAGCCGGTCTGTGATCTTTTTTACGCTGTCGTTCAGCGCTTCTCGCGAGAAAGTGTCACCCGGCTTGATCGAGATCAGCTTGAGGACCTCCGCCTCCGGCAGCAGCATCTGGCCACCCACCCGGAGCCCCGATATGGTGTATTTCTCGCCCTCCACCACCCCGACGGTGATGTAGATGCCCGATTTGTCGGGAGAGATCGAGACCTGCGTCGATTCGACGTTGAAGTCAAGATAGCCGCGATTCGAGTAGAACGATCTCAGGCTTTCAAGATCCGCGGATAGTTTTTGCTTGGAATACTGGTCGTTCTTGGTGTACCAGGTAAGCCATCCGGGCGTCGTAAGCTTGAATTGTTCAAGCAATTCCTTTTCCCTGAAAGCCTGGTTGCCGATTACGTTTATTGCCAGGATTTTTGCAGAATTGCCCTCGGTGATGCTGAAGTTCACCCCGACGCGGTTGCGTTCGAGCGGCGTAACCGTGGTGGTGATGGCCGCACCGTATTTGCCGCGGTTTAGGTACTGGCGCTTCAACTCCTGCTCGGCACGATCAAGGATTGCACGATCAAAAATCCTTGATTCGGCCAGCCCGACTTCCTTGAATGCCTTGAGAATCGCCTCTTTGTCGAATTCCTTGAGGCCGGAAAAATCGATCGACGCTATGGCGGGGCGCTCTTCGATTACAACGATAAGCACGTCGCGATCGACTTCAAGCCTGACGTCCTTGAAAAAACCGGTGGCAAACAGGGCGCGGACGGCTGCGGCAGCCCTTTCATCAGTCACACGCTCGCCGACTTTTATCGGCAGGTAACTGAATACTGTTCCCGCCTCAACCCGCTGGATGCCTTCAACGCGAATATCGCGGACTATAAAAGGATCGAATGCATGCGCCAGCAACGGAAGCAACAGCAGCCCAAGCGCAAGGAAACGGTGCATAAATTGATTCAGCCGGAAATTAATCGATTGATATCGTTGTAAAAGGCAAAGGCGGTCAGCAATATCAGCAGTGAGAGGCCGATTTTCTGCCCGAACTCCATGACCCGCTCGGATACCGGGCTGCCCTTGATTATTTCGACGACATAATACATCAAATGGCCCCCATCCAATAACGGGATGGGCAGCAAATTGAGCACGCCGAGGCTGATACTTATCAGTGCCAGGAAGCCCATGTATGCAATTACGCCCATCTGGGCCGATTGCCCCGCGTAATCGGCGATGGTGACCGGTCCGCTGAGGTTTTTCCAAGACACCTGGCCCGTCAGCATTTTTCCCAACATCTGCAGGCTGAACACGGATGTGTCCCATGTCCGCGCAATGGCCCTGGGCAATGCTTCCAGCGGACCGTATTTGACGACCACAGTCATGTGCTTGATGCTGGCAGGGTCAAACTTGGCGGCGACACCAATCCTGCCTATGCGCACGCCCCCTTGTTGCACGGCCTCAGGCTGCAGTTTTACCGACCGCTCCCCGGACGCACCGCGAACCAGTAGCGTCAGCCCCGCGTCCGCACGGCCCCTGATGATGCCGACCAGTTCTTCCCAGTTGGAAATCGATTTGCCATCCGCCTCGAGCACCCTGTCTCCGGCCTTCAGCCCGGCACGCTCTGCAACGCTGCCCGCCACGACATTGCCCACGACCGGATCAATCGGGGG
>Ga0163149_10003390_pt1 | contig 18195 bp, 15 predicted proteins | sample OliLakLV19MP5G1_FD_148604 | JGI IMG/M metagenome (GOLD analysis project Ga0163149, IMG submission 148604) | Freshwater microbial mat bacterial communities from Lake Vanda, McMurdo Dry Valleys, Antarctica - Oligotrophic Lake LV.19.MP5.G1 | ecosystem: Environmental > Aquatic > Freshwater > Lake >...
TGCAAATGCGGTCGATCGATTCTGGGACTTACTAGCTGAAACTCGGTTTACAGGAGATTTGTGGGCAGTGCCAGAAGGAACAGTAATCTTCGCCCACGAGCCGATTTTGCGAATCGAAGCTCCATTATGGCAAGCCCAACTGGTGGAAACCTATCTGCTGAATACGATCAACTATCAGACTTTAATCGCCACAAAAGCCGCACGGATCAGAGATGTCGCAGGCGATCGAATCTCACTGTTAGAATTTGGCACTCGTCGCGCTTTTAGTCCCCAAGCATCTCTATGGGCAGCTAGGGCAGCTTTAGCCGCAGGAATGGATGCGACATCGAATGTGTTCGCCGCGCTCAAACTGGGTCGCAAACCAAGTGGCACAATGGCACACGCTCTGGTGATGGCTCTGACTGCAACTGAAGGGAGTGAAGCCCAAGCTTTTACCGCATTCCATCGCTATTTTCCCGATAGCCCTCTATTAATCGATACCTTCGACACTGTAGAAGCGGCTCGAAACCTAGCAGATCGAGTCCAGAGCGGTAAGATTGAACTCAAAGGGATACGGTTAGATTCAGGTGATTTAGTCGAACTATCCCAAAAAGTTCGATCGATCCTGCCAAACGTCGAAATTACGGCAAGTGGCGACATTGATGAATTTGAGATGGCGCGATTACAGACCGCAGGAGCTTGTATTGATGGCTATGGAATTGGCACAAAACTAGTGACAGGCGCACCCGTCAACGGTGTTTACAAACTGGTGGAAATCGACGATATTCCCGTCAGGAAGAAATCATTCGGTAAACAAACCTATCCCCATCGCAAGCAAATTTTTCGCCAGATCGATCGTGGCAAGATCATACGCGATCGACTCGCCCTCGCCACAGAAACATCCCAACCTGATGAGCAACCCTTACTGGAACTGGTGATTAAGCAAGGTGAGCTAATTAAATCGATCGATTGTCTTGATACGATCTCCCACCGCACCCGCACCTCGGTTACCTCTCTTCCACCATCTTGTCGAGATCTGATTCATCCCAATCCAATTCCAATCGAGATCTCCGATCGATTGCTCGAAAAGTAAATCAGTAAGTAAAAATTTCACCCATAACCTTAATCATCGATCGATAATTATGAACATTGCTCTATTCGGAACTAGTGCCGATCCACCCACATTGGGACATCAGACAATCTTGAACTGGTTGTCTGAACGCTACGATCTTTGTGTCGTTTGGGTTTCTCATAACCCATTCAAATCTCACCAAGCTTCGATCGAGCAACGAATTGAGATGATGAGATTATCGATCGATTCGATCGATCCAGCGCGACCCAACCTCGAACTTCATCCTGAAATTAGTAGCCCCAGAACTCTGATCACAGTTCAACAGGCGCGAGAGATTTGGCAGGATGCTAAATTTACATTGGTGGTTGGTTCCGATCTAGTGCGACAATTGCCGACTTGGTATCAAGCCGATCGATTGCTCAGACAGGTGAAAATATTAGTTGTACCGCGTCCTGGCTTTTGGATGACCGATCGAGATATGATCGCACTTCAATCTCATAACGCCGACATCTCGATCGGGGAACTCACGGTTCCAATCGTTTCTTCGTCCGCATATCGTAACAATGGCGACAAATCAGGCATAATACCCTCAGTCGCCGCATATATTGAGCAGGAGCACCTGTACGAATGGCAAGTAAAACACGCTATCCACTAGCGGATTTTAAAGTGGGAGTTGATAACGTGATTTTCTCGGTCGATACGGAGCAAAATCGACTACTGGTGTTGCTGATCATGAGAGATTCTGAGCCATATCGCGATTACTGGTGTCTGCCTGGGACATTAGTACGTCAGGGCGAATCTTTAGAAGATGGCGCATATCGGATTCTATCGGAAAAGATTCGGGTCAAAAATCTCTATCTAGAGCAACTCTATACTTTTGGTGAACCTGGACGCGATCCACGAGAAGCCCCCAGTAGTTATGGTGTGCGATATCTGTCTGTGAGTTATTTTGCGCTTGTCGCTCTCTCTGCCGCCGAATTAATCGCTGATGGCGTGAGTGGGATCGCTTGGTATCCGATCGAACAAGTTCCCAAACTCGCCTTCGATCATAATCGCATTTTAGAATATGGTCATCACCGCCTCCGCAATAAATTAGAGTACAGCCCCGTCGCTTTTGATGTCCTCCCAGAATTATTTACGCTCGGCGATCTCTATCAACTCTATGTCGCTGTTTTAGGCGAAGGTTTTTCGGACTATTCTAATTTTCGATCGCGTCTGCTCAAACTCGGATTCCTCAAGGAAACTGGGGTGAAGGTGTCGCGTGGAGCAGGTCGTCCCGCCAGTCTCTATCGATTTGATGCTGAAGCATTCGAGCAGTTTAAGGATAAGCCAATGGTATTTATTTAATCCAGATTTTTAGGAGGAAGTTAAGCGATGTCATATAGAGAATTTAGTCTTGCGAAAGTTAAGAAAGCTTTTAACCTATCGATCGATGAGAAAGTCGATATCTATGCGAATATCCCAGAATTAGAATGCAGTCAGCTTCTGACCGAAACATTAAGCTATAACGTCCCCTTAGCTCTAGCAATTAGTACAGAAAAAGCCCGTTCTGAGATGATCGTAACGCCAATCTTGATCGAGGTGAGAAGGCAACTCCAATCAAAATTTAGCTTGTTCTCAGGCGTGGAGTTTACGGTTGATAGTCAGAAAGGATTGAATGGATTCTGTGATTTTATTATTAGCGGTTCTAGCGAGCAGTTTTTTGTGAGTGCGCCTGTGATGATGCTAGTCGAAGCGAAAAATGATGACATCAAATCTGGTTTGGGACAATGTGTCGCAGAAATGTATGCAGCTCAGTTGTTTAACGAGCAAGAAGGGAATCAGATCGAAACGGTCTACGGGGCGGTAACGACTGGGAGTATTTGGCAATTTCTGCAATTGTCTGGAAATTCGATTTCGATCGATCGGAGTGAATATTACCTGTCGAATGTGAATAGAATCCTCGGAATTTTGGCAAATAGTATAAATACCAGCTTATCGAAGTAAACATACGCAAATAGGTACAGATCGTGAACAATTTACAAAATAATTTCTCGATTGGAGTAGCCCAGCTTAATCCCATTATTGGTGACTTGAGTGGTAATGCGGCGGCGATTCTCACCGCAGCCAAATCGTGTGTCGATCGAGGCGTAAAATTATTACTCACTCCCGAACTCTCACTCTGCGGCTATCCACCACGCGATTTGCTGATGCACGATCGATTCGTTCAAGATATGTCGATCGCCTTACAACATCTCGCCCAATCTCTCCCACCCGAAATCGCTGTCCTCGTAGGCACAGTTGAACCCAATCCTAACGCTCGAACCTCAGGCGGCAAGCCCCTTTTTAACAGTGCAGCCCTGCTCCAGTCGGGAAAAATCCAGCAAATCTTTCATAAGCGATTACTGCCAACATACGATGTATTTGATGAAGATCGATACTTCGAGCCAGGATCTTGTCCTAATTTCTTTACGCTAAAAGTCGAAGAGCACCAGATCCGAATAGGCGTGACGATTTGCGAAGATGCCTGGAACGATCGAAGGTTTTGGGACAACAGATTGTATGCGGATGATCCCGTCGCCGATTTAGCCGCACAGGATGTGGATTTATTAGTCAATCTCTCCGCCTCTCCTTATGCGGTTGGCAAGCAGAAGTTAAGAGCAGCGATGCTTAGTCACAGTGCATTACAACACAATCTCCCACTCATATACGCCAACCAAGTGGGAGCCAATGACGATCTGATTTTTGATGGCGGTAGTATGGCATTCGATCGACATGGTGACCTTGTGGGATGTGCAGCTACTTTCCAAGAAGATTTAATGTTTGTGGTATATGACTTTGAGCAGAAAGATTTAATTCCTACTGCGCTCTTCCCTAAAAAACATCGCCAGATCGAGTATCAGATTGGCGATAAAACTGAGAGCGACGATCGAGTGATTTTTGAGGCACTAGTCTTGGGTGTGAGCGATTATGTGCGGAAATGTGGATTTAAACAAGCTGTGATTGGGCTGAGTGGTGGCGTGGATTCGGCTTTAGTTGCCGCGATTGCTGCTACGGCGATCGGTTCCCAAAATGTATTAGGCGTTCTCATGCCTTCTCCTTATAGTTCCGATCATTCGATTAGCGACGCTCTAGAACTGGCGAATAACTTGGGGATTGGGACGCAGATCATCCCGATCGAACCGATGATGGCAGCATTCGATCGAAGTCTAGGGAGTTTATTTGAGAGCACAGCTAGTGGGATTGCCGAAGAGAACCTGCAATCACGGATTCGGGGTAGTTTGTTGATGGCGATCTCAAATAAATTCGGTCATCTTTTGCTCTCCACTGGCAACAAGTCGGAAATGTCTGTGGGATACTGTACGCTCTATGGTGATATGAATGGTGGTCTCGCGGTAATTTCCGATCTGCCAAAGACCAGAGTTTATTCACTCTGCGAATGGATTAATCGTTCTAATATAATAATTGGCGAATATCAACTAAAAATTCCCACCCACATCCTCACCAAACCTCCAAGTGCTGAACTCAAACCAGGGCAAGTCGATCGAGATTCTCTGCCACCCTATGAGATTTTGGATGATATCTTGGCGCAGTTGATCGATCGATACACAGCACCAGCCGATATTGTCGCTTCTGGTCACGATCCTGCGATCGTCGATCGAGTGATCCAGTTAGTCACAAGAGCCGAATTTAAGCGTCGCCAAGCTCCACCAGGTTTAAAGATTAGCGATCGAGCATTCGGGTCAGGCTGGCGGATGCCGATTGCCAGTAAACGAACTGTAATAACGTGAATCCCAGTATGCTGGACTTGTACTTGAATTTATCGATCGATGCCCTTACCAAATGTAATTCTGCCAGGCTATCTCGCGGGAGCCAGAGATTATGATGATCTCGCCCAAACTTTAACAAAAATGGGATTTCCGACTGTAATCGTGCCGTTGCGCTGGTGGGAGTGGGTTCCAACTGTTGGTGGTCGTTCGATCGCCCCGATTCTCAAACAGCTAGACCAAGCGGTTAAACAAATCTGTCAGCAGTTTGACACGCCAAAAATCAACCTGATCGGACACTCGGCAGGCGGCTGGGTAGCGCGGATCTACCTCGGAGAAGTTGCCTACTACGACAAGGTTTGGCACGGTCAAACATCGATCGCCAAGTTAGTGACTCTCGGCACACCGCAGCGTAGTTTAGAGCCTTGGACGCGGCGCAATTTAGACTTTGTGAATGACAATTATCCTGGCGCGTTTCATCCTGATGTTGAGTACGTTTGCGTTGCGGGTAAATCGGTCTATGGCGAAAAGAAGTTGGGTCAATGGCTTGCCTATAGCAGTTATGAGCTGACTTGCGGCACGGGTAATACTTGGGGGGATGGCATCACCCCGATCGAGGCAGCACATCTAGATGGAGCCAAAAACTTAGTGATCGAAAAAGCAAATCACTCACCCAAATCAACGCTCTGGTATGGCTCACCCGAAATCTTGCCAACTTGGGCAACTTATTTAGGTTGATCTGATTTATTTAATTTCCATCCGTCGGGGAATTGCTTGGGTATAGGTTTGGAGGATTTGGTCGATCGATAGTTCAATCGCATCAGATCCATCAACTTCGATCTTCAAATCGCCGTCAGTCACCGCTCCGATCGATTGCCAATGCTCAGGTAAATGCTCGTTGAGATAAGCTTCCCAAGTAGTTCGATCGATCTGACTTATAGATACGATAATTCGACTGGGAGACTCGCCAAATAGAATGGTATGGATATCTAATTTCTGACTGCTCAGATCGATTTGGGCGGATAAATTGCCAGTAATCGATGATTCGGCGATTGCCACGGCTAAACCTCCCTCAGCGCAGTCATGGGCAGAGCGAATCCATCCCTGCGTAATCCCATAACGACAAGTTGCCTGCACACTTAGCTCCAAATCAAAATCTACTGCTACAGGTCTACCACTAACTTGGTTGTGGATCACGGCTAAGTACTCCGAGGCAGCAAGACTGCTGGTCTTCTCCCCAATTAGATAGATTAGATCTCCAATCGATCGCCATCCCTGACCGCAAACTTTAGTGACATCGTTAACCAGTCCAATCATGCCAATCACAGGCGTAGGATAGATTGGCTGAGAATTGCCATCAGCATTAATTGTCTCGTTGTAGAGCGAAACATTCCCACCCGTCACAGGTGTACTCATCTTGGCACAGGCTTCAGAGATGCCGCGACAAGCTTCATGCAGTTGCCAATATCCCACACTGGTTTCAGGGCTACCAAAATTTAAGTTATCGGTGACTGCTAGAGGCTCGGCTCCCACACAAGAGAGATTCCGCGCCGCCTCGGCCACCGCCAATTTCGCCCCCTCATACGGATCGAGATAGACATAACGCGCATTACAGTCAACTGTAGCGGCAATGCCCACGCCTCCAACTACGGGATCGAGATCGATATCACCAATGCCGAAATCTTGAGATCGAAGCCGAATAATCGCAGCATCAGCCTTCCCAGGTAGCAATACCGTATTATTTTGCACCTGCTGATCGTACTGGCGGTAAATCCAAGCTTTTGAAGCGATCGAAGGACTATCCAATAGCTTTAGCAAGACCTCGTTAGGGGTGATCTTGGATAATCGATCGTCGATCGATGAGATATCCCATGCCCATGCTCGCTTGGCATACTCAGGTGTATCTCCAAGCTGGCGATTATAGATCGGCGTATTATCAGACAGAGCTGTAGCAGGGAGTTCAGCCGCCACCTCACCCCGCCACAGGATGCGGACAATCGGCTCAGCTAATACTTTTCCTGCCACAACGGCATGGAGACCCCAACGGTGGAAGATCTCAATTAACTCGGCTTCTCTACCGATTTCAGCCACAAATAGCATCCGCTCTTGAGACTCTGAAAGCAAGTACTCATAAGCACTCATCCCAACTTCTCGCGCAGGTACTTTGTCTAAATCTAATTCAATCCCTACACCTCCCTTTGCTGCCATCTCAGAGGTGGAACAGGTCAAACCTGCGGCTCCCATATCCTGCGCTGCAACTACTGCCCCAGTTTTAAATGCTTCGAGGCAAGCTTCAATCAGGGATTTTTCCAAAAACGGATCGCCCACCTGTACCGCAGGACGATCTTTTTGGGATTGTGCGCTCAGTTCGGCACTGGCAAAGCTGGCTCCTTTCATCCCATCCCTGCCCGTTGTGGAACCGACATACAGCACAGGATTACCCACACCTACTGCGCCTGACTTGACGATTTCCGATGTTTCCATGATCCCGATCGCCATCGCATTCACTAATGGATTGCGGTTATAGGCAGAATCGAAATAGACTTCACCGCCGATGGTGGGAACGCCGACGCAGTTGCCATATCCTGCGATCCCATTCACGATCCCACTCACCCGACTGCGTACCCAAGGATCGGACAGGTCGCCAAATCGGAGCGAATTTAACACGGCGATCGGTCTCGCTCCCATCGTGAAAATATCGCGCAAAATCCCACCTACGCCTGTTGCCGCTCCTTGAAATGGCTCTACGGCTGAGGGACGATTGTGACTCTCGATTTTGAAGCTAATCGCAATCTCATCGGTAATTTTGACCACGCCAGCATTTTCACCCGGCCCGACGAGGATTCGATCGCCAGTGGTGGGAAATTGCTTGAGTAACGGGCGAGAATTTTTGTAGCAGCAATGTTCTGACCACATCACCCCAAACATGCCTAGCTCTGATTTGTTCGGCTCACGGTTGAGTCGATCGCAGATCATCTTATATTCGGCAAGGGTTAGTCCCTCAGCTTTAATTTCTGCGGGTGAATATTTATTGGTCATCTTTGTTCTGCAACGATCTGGTCAGTAAAGTGGCTAGTGATCTGACATGGGTGATAGAGCGAATCTAAAAAGCTGCATTTCCCCACATCTCTTTCAGCCACTTTAGCGTAAAACCTTCATTTAATGTGTAGATAGTCGCGAAATCATTAAGTCCCGAAATCAAATCCAGCTAGAATAAATAATGAAAAGTAATGTAAAACGAACCTCGATCACAGCTTTATGCTGTAATGTCTTCCCAAAGTTGCGATATTGGGAATGTTTGTCCTGCTACGGCTAGCCTTACAGATTCTTGTAAGTCGGCTAATATTTGTTCTTTGGGTTCTTGTTCGTCAATCAAAGCTAGTCCACTAATATTATCAGTATTTAAGGAATGGATTAGCTGTTGCCAAAGTTCTAAAGGGACAAGCACATCGGTTGCTTTACCTTCTGCGTTGGTGACGTAACGGATAAGGTTTTCAATTTGGGCGATCGTCATAGCTCTATTTCTCCTGTCTTGTTTTAATTCTAAACTATGGTAATTTGTTTGCGATTTTCTCGTAGTGAGGCATCAGGGGCAGCATCTTGTAACAGGTTTTTAGGATGTCCACCTCTTCTTTGAGCTAGGGTTTGGCGAGGTTTTAGAGTCTGCCAGTATTGATAGATTAGCTTTTTGAGCAGATCTTCAGATGTGCTATTTTCTTGAGCAATAATTTCTGCTAAGTAGCTTTCTGTTTCTCGATCTAGGTTGATTGATAGCATTTCTTTGATTGGTGACTTTTGTTAATTATAAATTACAAATTAGAAATTACGAATTTTTCACTCGTAAGCTTCGACATGAAAAAGTGCGATCGACTGTTGCTCCATCGACATTCGCTTATTACACAAGTCACAGGTTTAAAATTACCATCATTGGCGATCGCTACGCTTTAGCCCGATGGCTTAATCACAAATAAGCCTTGACGATAGGCATAACGATTTATGCCTTCGTTAATCTCAATATTCACAAGACAACTTTAAGAGCCTGTTCGATGACTTCTTGATAGTCTTCTACTCCATACAATCTGTAAGCAATTCGATCGATTTGGGCTTTAATTTCTGTTTGTCGTAGTAGGATATTCTCTAGATCAGATCGCCCTACGTCTTGTTGTACGCGCTGCTCGATTACTTCTAGGACTCGCAAGTTACTAATGCGATCGAGATCAAATTGATCCACCTTTAACGACTCAAAGGCTGCTATTACTAAATTACCTAACTCGCGATTCAGCTTTTGCTTACGCCGAAAATCAGGATCGAACTCAATGAGGTAAATTAATCTGGCAAGTAGATAGCGACGTAAAAAGTTATTACGAATTTTCACACTCACAAGTTCCACCCATTCTCGATCGCCTTCGCGCCAGTCTTCATCTTCGGTGATTTCTCCCCAGATCCGATAACCGTCAATGGTTGGCTCAATTTTCAAGGAGAGTAAATGTCCTTCGCGGTTGGGGTTGGGGCTGGCATATTCGACATCTGCGCCGTAGTCGCCTGAGATGTTGTGATAGTGGGTTGCGGGGACTTCGGTGTAAGGTATGGCTGAAGCTTTGGCTTGATAGGTGGTGACGATCGCATAGCGATCGCGCCAAATTTGATGGGCTTCTTTGCCGAGTTCGGCTAATGTTTGGAAGTCTGAGTTTTGTTCTGGGTTCTCAAATACAGGAATTGGTAAGTCGCCGACTTGATTCTCGAAATATTCAAACATTCCTTTGCCTGTCAGTTTACCGATACCGCCAAGCGATCGATAGCGAAATTCTAGGACTTTAGAATTGAGTAAAGCGCAAATATAGTAAAGAGTTTCTATGCTAGTGTTTTCAGCTTTAACAAATCCAGCGACATCACTCTTAAACCCTAGTGAACCATCTTCATCAACTGTAAATTTATTAGAATTGGCACGACGCGGGAAAAATATTTTAGGCGAAAGTAAACCGTTTCTTGGTCTATGTAACTGAAACCATTCATAACCACTCGTTCTATTTCTAAAAACATCCCTGCTTTCTAATTCTTGTCGATTCTTTGTGAGATATTTTTTTAGAGAAGCAGGTATATCTTCCCACTTAGTACTATGAGTATAGTAGATAAGCTGTGTTTCTGAAGGCTTGTGTCCAAAAGCCTGAATTGAAGATATTGAAGCTCTTGAGCAAAGAAACTCTTTGGGAAATTTACCTAAAAAGACTCCTTCAAAAACAGAATCTTTCCCTGTAGTAATTCCTTCCATGTATTTTACATAATTAGTTTCTCTAATCTTTACCCCACAACGATCAATCTCGTTAAAAATATAGCTATAAGGTGAAATCTCCCATCTTTCAGCTTTTAAACTATCTTGGCTAACATTTACATTTGCAAAACCATTAGCAGCAGATAATTCTAATCTTTTAGGAATTGCAGCTTTAGCTCTATCAAAATCTAAAACATAATCAGTGATAAAAGTACTCTCGCTAGAAGGAATTTCTTTTTGAAATTGAATGATACAGGTCGCAATGCCAGCGCTAAAAACTTTATGCCCTAAGAAATCAAGCAGACTGATAATCTTAGTGCGTTGGCTGAGAAATTCCCGTAAATTTTTTGATTTGTCACCTTGAATAAATGCGCGGGAAATAATAAAACTAAGCGATCCCGCTTGCTTGAGTAGTTCATAACTCCATCGCAAAAAGTAAAACAGAATATCGGTTTTATCTGTGTAGATATCTGCATACATCGTCTTCAACCATAATAATTCCGATGCACCGCGCCCAAAAGTCGCATCCACACTAAAATAGGGCGGATTACCAATAATTGCCGCAAATCCTCTTTGCAATTCTGGTAAACGCGGATCGAAAATATGAGGAAATTCCACTTGCCAGTTAAATGGACGCTTGATCACGACATCTTCTAAAGCCGTTGGAATTAACATTAATTGTGGTTTCAAACGCTCAATTTCAGTATTTGTCCATTCAGACAAGGGGCTTAAGCCCCTTGTTTCATTTTCTATAGACTCTGATGTAATATACAAACGAATCGCTCTAATTTCATTCTCATTCGCTTCTCGATCTTTAATCAATTTAACCGCTTCTTGCAAACTTTCATCACTGGCAAAAAATGCAGCCAGCACAGGATTAATTTTCTGATTAATATTAGCAATAGCAACTTCTAAATTAGTTACAGATATACCGCGATCGCGTTCTGATAATGTCGTATTTCTGGCATCGATCGCCAAATCAGCCGCGATTGCTAACTGCTCAGACATAGGCGCTAAATTTGTAGGAGCATGAATCAAACTATTGCCAACGCGAATATTTAAAGTTAAAGCTGGTAATCGAGAATTTAGAGTCTTTTTCTTGCCATAGATATTAGGACGAGCGCGAAGTAGCCTTGTCCATAGAGAAAGCTTGGCAAGAAGCACAGCTTGTGGATCAAGATCCACCCCATGCAGGATTTTTACCACTATTTCTTCTTCAACGTTATTGATAGGAATTGCTGAAGCATGACTAAATAAGTCCCCATTACCAGATCGTAAAGTTGGATCTTCACAGGCTGTGTTGTATCGCTTAAACTCTTCTAATAAATAATCAAAAGCTCCCAATAAAAATGAACCAGAACCACAAGCAGGATCGCAAACTGTGATCTCTAAAACTGAACTAGCGATCGCATGAGCTTCTTTAAAATCATGGCTTTGTAATAAGGCGATCGCCTGATCGATCTTTGACTCTACTAAAGGCTGTAAAGTTTGATAGACAATCCGTCGCACAACATATTCAGGCGTATAAAAAACACCTTCTCGTTTGCGCGTTTTCTGATTTTCAAGAATTTTTACCCTAGAACCATCTTCGATTAACTCATGAGCCAAAAACTGTTCATAGGCAGTCCCTAAAATATCTTGAGTTAAAGTTGTAAAATCATAGTTATAGATCGAACGATATTCCGTCAAAGTCCCAGTAATAGAATAAAGCAGTCCATCTCGTGGTACAGCATTAACAATAATTATTGGCTCTAAATACTCACTATCAATATCTAAATCATCAACCCATGAAGAATGAAAAAGCTCTGTATTGTAATCAATCCAAGTAGTTTTGAATCCTTTACGAAGATCGTCAATAAATGGTAAATCTGGAAAAGTTTCTTGCCAATTGTAATAGATTCTTCCTAAATAGTTATAACGCATCTCCGAACTAAAGGCTTCTAGCAGTCGAATCAATAGAAATCGATTCAGAATTACTTGCGATGCTTCTCTAATCTTGTCTAAACTAAGTTCAGGTTGCGATGCTTTAATGCCATTAGCCAAAATCGCCCGCCAAATCTTCAAATCCGCCAAAAATCTCGCCCCTAAGCCTTCCCTCGTATTCTCGGTGTAATACGCTTCAAGACGATTGCCCCGTAAGTTCTCTCTAGCTAGGCAACTATAAAGGCGATCGCGTAATTCAGGATCGTTTTGCAAATCCTCAATCTTAAACTGCCAAAATGGTTTCTTATCTTGCAATCGCAATATATGCCATTCCCGAAAATTAGATAAAACAATCCACAATACAGGCTGTTCATTGGCGATGTCCAAACTGTAATCGCGTAAATAATCTAAAACCTGCTGTTTATTCGTTTCCCAAATATCTTTATCCCAAAGACTCTTTGCCTCAAACATTAGAACAGGTCTAGCAGTAACTTCAGGCTTGAGTAAATAATCAACCCATGTCGTTGTCCGAATTAAACTCTTGATTTTCCCTTCTGGAGTGCGACATTCGGGCGTATATCCCAATGCATTTAGTAAAGGTTCTAGTAAACGGCTTTTGGTGGCATCTTCTGGTTTGCCTTCCAGTGGCGATCGCCGCATTTGCTCCGATTCCACTACTAAACGAGAAATTTCAGTTTGAAAATTTTCCAAGGACATAATCGCAGAAGATTCGAGAATTACACTTAGGTAATTTTAACCGAACTCGCGTTATTCTATCGAACTTTCACGACTGAATTCCTGAAAGCTCATAAAACGATTTCTCTTCCCACACTGCAATCGCGTAAATCCGCAAATCGCTATCCAGAGTCATCACCGCACTATTCCCTATTTGCTCAGACATCCTTACCAAACAAGCATCTGCAAAAGACATTGGCGCAGATTCATAACGCTCCATCAGCGACTAATTTTTGCAGTATCATTCACTAAACCAATTCTCAACCCTTAAGCCCTCGAAAAACTGAAAATCAGAAACATTATTAGTCACCAAAATCAGATCGTTATAATAAGCAATACTAGCAATCTGACCATCAGCAAAAGCAGGAGTTTTCCCAAGCTTAGTTAACCTTGCCCTCTCCTATCCATGCCATAGCGCCGCTTCGCGATCGTAATCCAATATTGGCAAACTCAACACCGACTCTTGAATATAACTCCAGAGACTATCCCGCCTTTTCGACTCTGGCAACCGCAAACAACCATACACCAGTTCATGAACAACAATACTCGCAGTGACAATTTCCGCTTGATGAATATTTAGCCTATGTATAACATTCTCATTGGGAACAGGTCGCGCTGGCTCCGACAAGGTATTAGTATCAAGCAAATACTGAAAGCTCATAAAACGATTTCTCTTCCCACACTGCGATCGCGTAAATCCACAAAATCATCATCAGTAAATCTCAATCCATCGTTTTCGATTGTCAACCTAAATTTTTGCAAACCCTTCCAAAAATCAGACATTTTAGATTCTTGACGATCTTCTACTATCAAATCCACACCCCGATCGACAAGCACAGCATCCTCTAAAATTACCGTGATTTCTTCCTCCAAAGTGCGCTGATGCGATCGTGCAAGATTCTGAAGCTTCTCGATCACAGTCGGTTTCATCGTTTGTAAAGTGATTTGATTCATACTCACCTCTTAATCAATGCTACATTAGCCTTTAGTTTATCTCAGCGACCGCCACTTTTCAAAATTTTCATGACTGGATTACAAGAATTTCTTCATTGCGATGTTTGCGATAAATCTTAAAATCACTATCCAACGTCATCACCGCACTATTCCCTATTTGCTCAGACATCCTCACCAAACAAGCATCTGCAAAAGACATTGACACAGATTCACAATGTTCCATCAGCGACTAATTTTTGCAGTATCATTCACTAAACCCTGATTTAAGGTGCAGATAGTCGCGAAATCATAAAGTCCCGAAATCAAATCCAGCTAGAATAAATTTAGCATTTTGCAGGGGTATTTAAGGACGATCGATATTTCGATCGAATGCAAGAAGATATTGCAGAGTATCGTCGTGCTAAAGATGTCGATCGAGCAGAACACAACCTCCAAATCTACAATTAGAAAATTGGTCTATCTCTGACAACCTTCACTAAAACTTTTTTTCTAATTGTCTGGCTATAATCTGCTCAATCAAGTTCTTAACAGTGGTTGGCATGGTTGTAAAGCAAACATAAAAAGTTGCATTTTCACCCACATCTCTTTCAGTCACTTTAGCGTAAAACCCCTGATCTTCGATATCTTTGTCTGGATCTTCATGAATACCTTCAGGGTTTGAGACGGGAATGAGCGATAAAAATATTTTGATATTGGTAAAAAAAGGTAACGATCGATCTGCCGAAATTTCAGCCCCAGATAACGATAAGCCGATCAACCTACCATGATAAACATGACTGTCCAGAGATTTATCTTCTAAAACCTTGTAGCTTAGCAAAATCGTCTCTCTCAAGGTATGAATCACATCTTCTTTTTTAGTCAGCAAGAGATTATATTTACCACCAATCCCACCAACATCATAAATCGCGATTGGATGTTTAACTCCTTTAGGCTCTACGATCATCTTTCTGTTTACCTGCACGATCTCCTCACCTGCATCAGCTAAAGTCGCATCTGAAATCAGAATTTGACCGCCCACAGTAAATGATTCAATCCGACTGGTAAGATTGACATTACTGCCAACGACAGCGTATTTGGTTCGGGTTTGGGAACCGATATTTCCAACTACAACTTCGCCCGTGTTTAACCCAATTCCCATCGCAATTATCGGCAAACTAAGCTGTTCAAGTTGAGCATTGACCATATCCATTCGCAACTGCATCGCGATCGAACAGGCTACAGCCCTGTAAGCATCATCATCACGGAAAATCGGCGCACCAAAAATCACCAGAATTGCATCACCAATAAACTCATCGATCGTGCCTTGATATTGCGAGATCACAGTTGTCATCTCACCCAAAAATACATTCAGAATCGCCACTACAGATTCAGGCGATAATTGCTCTGATATCGATGAAAAGCCGCGCAAATCACACATCAGAATCGTGACTTTGCGTCTGGCAGAGCCAATCTTCGTACCTTCAGGTGTTTCTAGCAGCATTGCCACAATTTCATCCGAAAGATATCGACTAAAAAAGGTGCGAATTTCGGCGGCACTGCGGGCAATATAGATCACGATCGCTAGCCCAGATCCCGCTAGTGCTAGAAGAGGTGGGACGACAGGAATCCACCAGCCAGCCCAGAGCGCAAAGTAGCAAGCAATGATTAATGCTCCTCCGACCACAAAAAAAACAAGTGGGTGAGTAAGTGAATCTAATCGATCGACGATCGACTTTAATAAAGATCGCTTTTTGCCCCGATCTCGATCATTTTGCGGCTCGATCTTTAGCCCTACATGTCGCCATTTCCAGCTCAATACCGCTCCCAATAACGACCAGACAAAAACCCAGAGTCCTGCTACTGGCGATGACCACACCTGAGTTTCTGTCCTACCATCTAGTGTGGCGCTCAAAAGTTGACTGATGATATGGGCATGGATCTCTACGCCCGACGTTTGGGTGAGGGAATTCCACGATAGCTTGTTGAGTGGCGTGGTGAAGTAGTCTTTAAGGCTAACAGCAGTAACTCCGATCAAAACAACTCGATCGCGAAACAAGTCTGATGGGATGCGATTAGCTAAGACATCTCTCAAAGAGACAGACCGAAAACCTGCCTCAGCTCTTCGATAGTTTAATAGCACCTGATGCCCACCCACATCGGCGTTGACATAACCACCATCATTTGCCTGAAATCGAGGCGGATTAATCGCTTCGGGATAGGGAATCTCTTTGTGCTCGTCATTGAGATAAAGGAGAGCTAATTTAAAACCAAACCCAAGTACAGTCTCTCGTTCAGAATTTTCTAAGGATAGTAAAGCTCGTCGGACTGTGCCATCGCCATCGACAATCAAACTTGCCTCTCCTAACTGTCCGAGTTCCTTTAAAACTGGGGAGGGGGCAATCCCACTTAGTGCATCTCTCTGGAGCAAATTTTTCGGGGTTGACTTTGGGTCTAGTTGAGTTTGCAATGCTCCCACTAGATTGGGGGTGGATTTGAACAGCTCAACTAATCTCTGATGACCAGGCTCGGTCGGCAGATCGCGGACGATATCTAGCCCGATCGATCGAGGCTGCTGATGTTTAATCCGATCTAAGATTTCGGCAAGCACGCCATCACCGATCGGCCATTGCTTGAGCTGATTGATATCTGTCTCATCAATGCTAACGATCACGATCCGCGGATCGACCGACTCAGGTGGTAATAGGTGTAAAAAATAGTCAAATGCTAACCAATCTAAAGGTTGCAGCCATCCTAATAAGCGCAGCAGGATGATCAGCCCTGTGACACTAGGAGCGGCAACTAGCACCCCACGCCACTCCCAAATTTGATGTTTTAGCTTAGCCCACATAGAGCCTACCTGCTTCCAGCAATAAGTGATATCTCCTAAAAGTATGCCTCGATTGACTTACCGAAATCGATTTTTGCATTGAGCTATAGGTAGTTTTGCGATCGAATTCAGATTGACAGAATTGAGTAGTTCCGTCCATTCTGCCTCGGCTTGCTGTCGATCGAGCTTAGTACATTGCAATTTGTCCAGCGCTTCTAGGGTCTCAAACCAAAGTCCAGTCTTAGCATAAACTGATGGATATTCCGATCGTTGAACTTGCTTTAACTTGTCACCTAGCTTGTGTGTGAGCGCAACTCGTCGCACAAACCCATTCACCTCTTCGCTATTACCATTTTCATAAGAAACTCTAAGGCTCCAACTATAGTTTTTATTCACTTCCAATGGTGGTGCATCTTCAGGCAGACTTAACCGCATAATACTAGGGTTATCGAGTTTAATTGAGAAGTTGCGTTTGTAAATCCTAGTTGCTAAGTTAGGATTGTTGTCATCAATTCGATCGAGAATCAAGGAAGCAAATCCCTCGGACTCAGGCATATTAAAGAAAAAAGTAGGATATGCGGCTAAAGTCAAGGGGAAATGATCTAGATCGAGTCTTGTCCCTGGCATCAAAGCAATCAAACAAGAACTGTCACCAATACAATTCCCTCTTACCAGTCCACCTCTGGTATATTTTGGTGCACCCAAATTCTTGGGGGGATTGTACTGAATTCTCTTTTGCTTGGGGGACAGCTTAAGCAGAGATCGATCCTGTGTTTGAGCTGATATTTGATCTGGGGTCGATAATTGAGCCAATGCAGAACAAGGGGATTGTAGTATCCCAAAGCATAAAAAAATCGCACTGCTAGAGATAATAGATTTGAGGAACATATAGAATTCTCCTGATCGAACATCTCGCGATCGAGTATTGGCTAAGAAATATAAAATTAACTGCTCCTAAATATTATGGATGCAAATTTGTTATAGCATGTGATGCATCATCTTAGTTTTTGTAATCTTCAAGCTATCTATTCGTGACAAAAATCACTGCTAGAATTCTTGCTAGTCTCACAGATAATCCAATGCAGCCAGATTTCCTGATCATCGGTGCTCAAAAAGCTGGTACAACTTCGCTATATGCCTACTTAACTCAACATCCTCAAATTTTGTCTGCGAAGGAAAAAGAGGTTCATTTTTTCGATCTGAATTTCGATCGAGGTACAGCTTGGTACGAATCACAGTTCGAGATCGCTAGTTCTGCTCAAAATCTAAATCATCGATCGATTTCAGGTGAGGCAACTCCTTATTATCTCTTTCATCCATGTGTACCGCAGCGAGTTTACAACTATTTACCCCAAGTGAAGCTGATTGTCCTCTTACGAAATCCTGTGGTCAGAGCGATTTCTCACTACCATCATGAAGTCAGGCTGGGGTTTGAGCAATTGTCGATCGAGCAAGCGATCGAACAAGAATCAACTCGGTTGCAAGGCGAGGTCGAAAAATTGCGATCTGACGACAATTACTATAGCTATAACCATCAGCACTACAGCTACTTATCGCGTGGTATCTACATTGAGCAACTAAAAATTTGGATGTCTCTATTCCCTAAAGAACAGTTTTTAATCTTATCAGCAGAGGATTTGTACAGTAACCCTGCGGCTATATTTAAACAAGTCTTAGAGTTTCTGAATTTACCTGACTATGAACTAAAAGA
>Ga0163149_10003394_pt1 | contig 18188 bp, 10 predicted proteins | sample OliLakLV19MP5G1_FD_148604 | JGI IMG/M metagenome (GOLD analysis project Ga0163149, IMG submission 148604) | Freshwater microbial mat bacterial communities from Lake Vanda, McMurdo Dry Valleys, Antarctica - Oligotrophic Lake LV.19.MP5.G1 | ecosystem: Environmental > Aquatic > Freshwater > Lake >...
GGATGTCGGCCGAAGCCGCGGGCCCGCTCACCGAGAGCGACACGACCCCCGTCGTGTTCGTGCGCACGCGCACCACGTCCACCAGGTCGATGGCGAGCATCCACGAACGTATCTCGTGGAAACCGTCCGGCCGCTTCGCGAGCACTTCGAGGGTCAGGTTGACCTTCGCGGGCGCCAGCGCGCGGAACCACGGCCCGCTCACTGGGCGCGTCCTGCCGGCTCGGGTGCGTCGAGCCGCAGATTGTCGATGAGTCTCACGCCGCCGATCCGCGCGGCCACGAGGGCCTGCCCGCGTTCGAGGGGCGCGGTCGGGACCTCGGGAGTCCAGTCATGAGGGTCGCGCACGGTCGCGTACTCGATCGCGAGCGGCGCCGCTTCGAGCACGCTCCGCAGCGCTCGCTCGAGTGCCGCCGGTCGCCTCTCCCCCGAGCGCCAGGTCACCTGGCCCGCGAGCAGCGCGCGGTGGATCGCCGACGCCGCGACTCGATCCGTCGGCGCGAGGCGCTCGTTGCGCGAGGAACGCGCGAGCCCCGACGCCTCCCGCGCGGTCCTGCACACGACGATCGGCGGTCCGCCGCGCGCGCGCGCCAAGTCCTTCACGACGAGCGTCTGCTGGAAGTCCTTCTCGCCGAAGTAGGCGACGTGCGGCGCGACGACGTCGAAGAGTCGATCGACGATCGTGGCGACGCCGGCGAAGTGTCCGGCGCGCAGTGCACCTTCGAGCCCGAGCGCGCTCGGTCCGGGGTCGAGCAGCAACCGGTGCGGCAACGCTCCCGCCGCATCGAGTTCGCCGGGAAAGAAAGTGGCCAGGGTGCCGGTGAACGCCAGCGCAGCACCGGCGCGCGCGAGCATCTCCACGTCGCCCGCGAAGTCGCGCGGATAGCGCTCGAAGTCCGATTTCTCGTCGAATTGCAGCGGGTTCACGAACACGCTGACGACGACGACGTCGTTCTCGCGCGCGGCGCGGCGCACGAGCTCGAGATGACCCTCGTGCAGGGCCCCCATCGTGGGGACGAAGCCGATGCGGTCACCGCTCGAGCGCACGCGCGCGCACCACGCACGCGCGGCGGCCGGCTCTCCGAGCGCGACGATCGCGCGCACGTCGCGCGGTCGATCGCGCCAAGCGGCGAGCGCCTCCAAGACGTTCTCACCCGTGTCGGCGAACACGAGGTCCGGTGCGATCTCAGCCAGCGGCTCGAGCACGAAAGCGCGCTGTCGTGCTCGTGGATGCGGGAGGACGATGTCGGCTTCCTCGATCACGGACAAACCGTGGACGACGAGATCGAGATCGAGCGTGCGCGGCTCGTCACGCACGCCGGGCGTCCGCTTCCGACCGGCATCGACTTCGATGCGTTGCAGTCGCTCGAGCAGCACCTGCGGTGCGAGATCCGTCTCGAGCAGCACCGCTCCGTTCCGATAGCGACCTTGGCCTGCCGGACCGCCGACGGGTTCGGTCTCGTGCCAGGCCGAAACGGCCAGAATTCGCGTCGTCGGCAGTTCACGCAGGCTCGCGAGCGCGCGCTCCACGTGCCCGGCGCGATCCCCGACGTTCGTTCCCACCGCGATGGCGGCGAGACATCGGCTCACGTACCGGTCTCCGCCGTCGCTGCGCGCTTGCCGCCGCGACGAATCGCAGCTCGGACGAGACCGATCAGGACGTACCCGTGGAAAACGACGAAGAGCGAGAGTGCCGGAATCGTGAGCAAGAGGAGCGCCGCCACGACGACCCAGACCAGCGTGAAGAACTGTCCGCGCCCCGTGAGCGCCGAGAACATGTGCGTGTAGCGCACGCGGCTCACCATGAGCAGGCCCAAGGAGACGAGCGAGACCCACAAGAGCGGCATGGCGAAATCGAGTTCCATCCTCGCCGGCAAGTAGTCGAGGACGAGACCGAGCGGAGTCCGTATCCCGTCCGAGTGCTCGAGACGTGGATCGCGCAGCGTGAGGTAGAGCAGGATCGCCGACGCGACCGTGCCCGCCGCGGCCGGAGACGGCAGGCCCTGGAACGACTTGTGCGCCTCGGGATCGGGATCGTTCTCCAGGTTGAAGCGCGCCAGCCGCAGGATCGCCATGGTCGCGAACAGCGCCGCCGCCGCGAACGTGAGTCGCGGGTTGACGGTCATGCCCCACGCGGCCGCCTCGTGCTCGATCAGGATCTTCGTGAGGATCGCGGGCGCGACGCCGAAGGTCAGCATGTCGCTGAAGCTGTCGAGCTGGGCTCCGAAGGCGCTGCCGCCGCCGACCATGCGCGCGACCTTGCCGTCGAGCGCGTCGAACACCATCCCGACGTAGACGAGCCAAGCCGCCGTCTCGAGGTTCTGGTAGAAGCGCAGCGGATCGGGACCGGCGTAGGCCAGCGCGTCGATCCCCTTGCAGATCGCGAGCAGTCCGCAGATCGCGTTCGCGAGCGTCAGGAGGTTCGGCAGAAGGTGGATCTTGCGCATGGGGAGCCGCGGGTCGGCGCGGCCGCGGGACCCGAGGACGGTACGGCCGAGCCCGGCAAGTTTCACTCCGGATCGTCGGCCGCGACCAGGCTCACGCGCTCGCTCTTCCAGAACCGTTCCGAAAAGGGTACGGAACACGCATGTCCGCGATCGTTCACCTCAAGGGGCGCGAGATCCTCGACTCGCGCGGCAACCCGACCGTCGAGGTCGATGTCGCACTCGAATCCGGCGCGACCGGTCGAGCGTGCGTCCCCTCCGGCGCGAGCACCGGCACCTACGAAGCGCACGAGCTGCGCGACGGCGGCCCGCGGTATTCGGGCAAGGGCGTGTCCAAGGCCGTCGCGAACGTGGACGAGGAGATCGCGCGCGAGCTCATCGGTCTCGACGCGATGGATCAAACCGCGATCGATCGCGAGTTGATCACGCTCGACGGTACGCCGAACAAGAAGCGACTGGGCGCGAACGCGATTCTCGGTGTGTCTCTCGCGGTCGCGCGCGCCGCGGCGGAGGAAGCGGGACTGCCGCTCTACCGCTACATCGGCGGCGCCGCTGCGCACGTGCTGCCCGTGCCGATGATGAACATCTTGAACGGCGGCAAGCACGCGGACACGAGCGTGCAGATCCAAGAATTCATGGTGATGCCGTTCGGCGCCTCGACCTTCGCGGAAGGTCTGCGGATGGGCACCGAGGTCTTCCACGCGCTGCGCGGCATCGCGAAGTCGAAGAAGCTGTCGACCTCGGTCGGCGACGAAGGCGGTATCGCGCCGAACCTCGCGAACAACGAGGCGGCGATCACGCTGATCCTCACCGCGATCGAGAAGTGCGGCCTTCGACCGGGGCGCGACGTCTACTTGGCGATCGACGCGGCCTCCAGCGAGTTCTTCCACGACGGGAAGTACGACTTCGAAGGCCAGAAGCTCACCTCGTCGCAAGTCGTCGAGTACTGGGCCGGGATGTGCGAGAAGTATCCGATCTGGAGCATCGAGGACGGCCTCGACCAGGACGATTGGGACGGATGGGTCGAGCTCACGCAGCGCCTGGGCGAGCGTGTGCAGATCGTCGGCGACGATCTGTTCGTCACGAGCGTCGAGCGCGTCCGCAACGGACTCTTGCGTCGCGCGGCGAACGCGGTGCTCATCAAGGTCAACCAGATCGGAACGTTGTCCGAGACGCTCGACACGATCCAACTCGCGCACCGCAACGGCTGGCGCACGATCTCGAGTCACCGCTCGGGTGAGACCGAGGACACGACGATCGCCGACCTCGCCGTGGCGATGAATTGCGGACAGATCAAGACGGGCGCGCCGTGTCGCACGGATCGCGTCGCGAAGTACAACCGCCTCCTGCGGATCGAGGAAGAACTCGGCGCCAGCGCGGTGTACGGTGCCAAGCTCTTCGTGGAGGGCCGATGAAAACGACGGAACACATGCCGGAGAGCGCTCCGGAGGACGAAACCCCGACCACCCCGACCGCGCCGATCGTGCGCCCCCCGCTCCGCGAACTGGGATCACGACTCCTGTATTGGGTGCCGGTCTTCGCCGCCCTCGTGCTGTTCGCCCAGATCGCGTTCCTAGGACTACGACCGGCGATGCGGGAAGCGAGCCGTCTCGCCTCCGCGTCCGACATGCTCCAAGCGCGCTGGTCGCACGATCGATCCCTGTACGACGCGTATGAACTGCAACTCGCGGTGCGTCGCGATCCGATCTTCCGCGAACGGCAGAGCCGACTGCGCCGCGGAGCTCGACCCCTGACCCCTTCCGAAGGCACGGCCGGCGCGGACGGTGCATCCAGCGGCCTGGTCAGGACCACGACTCCTGTGGACGCTGGCCTCTCGAACCCGATGTCGGCGGCCGCGGGCACGAGCGGTTTCTGATCCATGTCCGCGCGGGCCGCGCGCGCGTTCGCAGCGGGTCGTCGGGGCGCGTGCACGTGCGTCGTGCTGCTCGCGCTCGTTCCCATCGCTCGCGCCCAAGCGCCCGAACCGCAGCCGGTCGTCGAAGGCCCGCCCGACACCGAGGTTCTCCTCGAGGGCTCGCCGCGCGCACTCGAACGTCTCATCGCCGGAGACCGCGCCTGGAGCGAAGGTCAGCGCGAGGGGGCATTCGACGCTTGGCGCGATGCGCTCGTGGCCAGCCGATCGGAATCGATCGTCGGACTCGACGGCGTGCTCGTCGCTCCGCCGCCTCGCGCACGTTCCGATCCCGACGGCACTCTCGCGCGGCGCGCCGAGGATGCGCACCACACCGTGCGCCGCCGACTCGCAGACCTCGGCGTCGCGGAGTCCGAAGGTTGGCGCGCGCGCTTTGGGCCGCTCGCGGAGTTGGAGCTCGTCGCCGCGGGTGATTCGGAGTTCCACCTCACGCGGGTCGCACGCGAGTTCCCGCTCACGCGCGCGGCTGCACGTGCCGCGCTGAGGCTCGCGGACCTCGCGGCCGAGCGCGGCCACATGCGTGACGCCGCTCTCCATGCCGGACGCGCGTTGCTCGACGTGGAGCGGAACGACGACGCGCTCCAGTCAGCCGTCGTGTTGCGAACTGCTCTCGTGCCGCGCAGCTCCGTCGCGAGCGGCACACGGGGTCCGCCCGCGGCGACGACGAACTCGCCGGCGGCCGAGTTCCAACTGTCGCTCGAGCGGACGATCGTCCTCGGTGTTGCGCGCGATGCCCGCGACGCGACCATTCCCGGTCTCGCGTTCGCGATCGAGGACGACGCGTCGTTCGCCGGCGAGGACACGCTCGCGTCGGACCTCGGCGCGACGTGGCATCACGGGAACGGACGACTCCTCGGCTTCGACGGAGAGGGCCGCGCGACGGCGGCGCTCGACATCGCGGCAGCCTTGCTCGCACTCGGCGTGGAAGCGGGGACGGCTTTCTCGGAGCTCGGAGCGCCTTGGGACGAGAGACTCGCGGTGAGCGACCGACACCTCGCTCTCGTCGTCGGCCGCGCGCGCGAGAGCCGCGGCAACGCGCTCGTCGGCGTCGATGCACGCGCGACACCGCGGGTGGCATGGGCGCGCGACTCCGACACGTTCGTCCGAGAGGGCGTGCGCCTCGAATCCCCTCCGCTCACCGGTGCACCGGCGCTCCTCGAGTTCCAACCTGGTCCCCTCGTCGTGGGCGACGTGCTCGTCGTCCATGTCCGTGCCTGGTCCGTCGGAACCGAGGCCGTAGACGAGCTCGACGAAGCGCGCGCGGAGTCCTGGTGCGCGGGTTTCGATCCGCGCGACGGCAACCTGCGCTGGTCCCGACGGCTCGCGACCGGCGCGACGGCGCGCGGGATGGATCGCGGTCGCATGGAACCGCCCGAGCCGACCAGCCTGCCCGCGCTTCCGCCGATCCGGGCTGCCGCGGGGCTCGTCGCGATCGACACCGGGCTCGCGGCGATCGCCTGTGTCGAGGCGCTCGACGGACGGGTGGCCTGGATCGTGCGCACCTCGCGCCGCAACACGCGACCGACCGCGGCGGGCGGATGGATCGCCGGCGACACGCAACTCTGGGCCGCACCGGCCGCGGCCGAAGGCGCGCTGCTCCGCGTCCTCGCCGGCCCTGACGTCGGTTCCGGTCTCTTCGTCGCCGCGCCGCTCATTCTCGAGAGCGCGCGGATCCCGCTCGCCCTCGCACGTGGGTCCGACTCGACTTGGGTCGCCTGGACCCAAGGCTCGGGCGGCGTCGCGCTCCTCCGTCAAGACCTCGTCCACGGGCGCGAGTCACGTTCGGCCGTGTTGCCCTTCGCGACCCTCGAGCGCGGGTCCATCGCGGCCGCGGAACTCGGCCGCGGCTGGGTCGCCTCGGCCGGCGGTCGCGCGTGGATCGTGGACCTCGAACTCCGCGTGCGAGCGGACATCGAAATCGGACCGCGCAGCGCTTTCCCGCGGGTGAGTGCGATCGCGCGGCAGGGTCCGTCCGGCGCCGAGTGGATCCGCATCGCCGGTCCGAACTCGCTCGCGTTCCTCGTGAGTCGCTGACCCCGCCGGGAAAGGCTTTCGAAAGCGGGCTCGCAGGCCCCATGCGCCGCGAGTACGTTGCGCGGAACCCGAAGATCCTTCCGACGCCCCGCGAGACCGGTGCACGGCTGGACGATAGGGAGGAACCGGGTTCCACGGTCGTCGAACCCGCCGAATTCGACCGCGCCCGACCGCAATGATCTAGTTTTTCTGTTCCGAGTCGCGCGTCCCCGCCCGACCAGGACCGCCTCCTCAACGAGTTCACGCCATGACCGAAGCCTCTCTGGAGCGACTTCGCGCGGTCCACGCGCAGATGAAGTCCGAACTGCACAGGACGATCGTCGGGCAGGAAAAAGTGATCGACGAGCTCTTGCTCGCGGTCCTCACACGCGGTCACGTGCTGCTCGTCGGAGTGCCGGGTCTCGCGAAGACCTTGCTCGTGTCGAGCCTCGCGCGGACGCTCGATCTGTCCTTCGCGCGCATCCAATTCACGCCCGACTTGATGCCCAGCGACATCACCGGGACGGAGCTCCTGCAGATCGACCCGGTCTCGAACGCGCGCTCGTTCCGCTTCGCGGCGGGACCGCTGTTCGCGAACGTGGTCCTCGCCGACGAGATCAACCGCACGCCGCCCAAGACGCAGGCGGCGTTGCTCGAGGCGATGGTCGAGCGCCAAGTCACGAGCGCGGGCAAGCGCCACGAACTGCCCGATCCGTTCTTCGTCCTCGCGACGCAGAATCCGATCGAACAAGAGGGCACGTATCCCCTGCCCGAAGCTCAACTCGACCGTTTCATGTTCCTCGTCCAGGTCGGTTATCCGAGCCTCGATGAGGAGCGCGAGATCCTGCGCCGCACGACCGGCGGTGTCGGAGAGGAGCCCAAGAAGGTCGTCGGCGCGGAAGAGCTGCTGGCGTTCCAGCGCACGATCCGCGGCATCGCGATCGCCGATCACGTCTTCGACTTCGTGCTCGCCTTGACGCGCGGAACGCGCAGCAAGACGGAAGGTCAAGCGTCGTTCCTGCGCGATTGGGTGACGTGGGGAGCGGGGCCGCGCGCCAGTCAATTCCTCGTGCTCGGCGCCAAAGCCCACGCGGCGATCGCGGGCCGTCATCACGTCGCCATCGAAGACGTGCGCGCCGTCGCGCACCCCGTGCTGCGTCACCGCATCGTCACGACATTCTCGGCTGCGGCGGAAGGCGTCACGTCGGACCACATCATCGATCGCTTGCTCGCCGAGACGAGCCCGGCCGAGAAGGTCGGCGTCGGCTTTCCCGGCGTCCCCGTGAAGAACTGATCCGCGGATGGCGCAGGGAGTCTCCGCACTGGACCCGGCGGTCCTCGACCGCCTCGCGTCCTTGAGCCTCGTCGCCCGCACGGTCGTCGAGGGCTTCATGGCGGGACAACACCGCTCGGCGCGCCTCGGGAGCTCCGTCGAGTTCGCGCAGCACCGCGAGTACGTGCCCGGTGACGATCTGCGGCGCGTGGACTGGAAGGTGTACGCGCGCCAGGACCGCCTCGTCGTGAAGCAGTACGTCGAGGAGACGAACCTCGTGTGTCACCTGCTCGTCGACGCCAGCGAATCGATGGGCTACGGCAGCAAACCGTGGACGAAGTTCGACTACGCGCGGTGGTGCGCGGCGTCGCTCGCGCACCTCGTGCTCATGCAGCGCGACACGGCCGGCCTCGTGCTTTTCGACAGTGAATTCCGCGCGAAGGTGCGCCCGGGCAACGGTGCGTTGCAGCGGAAGGAGATCCTCGAGACCCTGGACAAGGCCGAGCCCAAGGGAGCGACCGGCATCGGTTCCGTCGTCGAGTGGATCACTCCGAAGATCAAGCAACGCGGCATCGTCTGTCTCTTCTCGGACTTCTTCGACGACCTCGTCGGTGTCACGCAGGGACTCCGGCGACTGGTGCACGCCGGTCATGAACCGGTGGTGTTCCAGATCCTCGATCCCGAGGAGTTGGCCTTCGATTTCAACGGACTCCTGCGACTGGACGGCCTCGAAGGCTCAGGGATGCAGAAGATCGACGCACGCGCGATCCGTGAGGCCTACCGCGAGGAGATCCAGAAGCATCAGCGCGAGCTCTCGCGACAGGCGAGCCTGCTCTCGATCGACGTGGTGACCGTCTCGACCGCGGACAGCCTCGACGCGGTGCTCTCGACCTACCTCGCACGCCGCTCGGCACGCGCACGCGGCGGGAGGCGCTGACGATGGGCGGATGGGTCGGAGGATTCGTGAATGCAGGGCTCGTCGCGGGTGCGGCGTTGGCCCTCGTTCCGCTGATCATCCACATCCTGAACCGTCGTCGGCACAAGCCGATGCCGTGGGCAGCGATGCGATTCGTGCAGGCAGCGCACAAGCGCACGCGGCGTCGCGTGCGCATGGAGAACTGGCTGCTCCTCTTCCTGCGCATGGCCGCGATCGCGCTGCTCGCGCTGGCGATCGCGCGGCCGTTCACGGGTGAGAAGAGTCCTCTCGCGGGGATCACGGAAACACGGCGCGATCTCGTCGTGATCCTGGATGGCTCCGCGTCGACGCTATGGCGCGAAGGCGTCGAGACGACGTTCGAGCGCGGGGTCGGACGCGCGCGTGAACTCTTGCGCGATCTCTCCGGAGCGCGCGGTGATCGCGCGTTGGTCGTCCTCGCCGGGAACGTGCCGCGCACGGCGCCGTGGACTTCGCCCGAAGCGGCCGCGGGTCTCCTGGAGACGTTCCAGCCCACGGAAGAAGGGCTCGATCTCGCGGCGGCACTCGGCGACGCGATCGACGCCGCACAGCGCGAGAACGCACTGGGTGCTCGCGGAGCACTCGAAGTGCGTCTGCTCACCGATCTACAACGCCGCTCGTTCCTCTTCGAGGGCGGGGGGGAAGGACGCGAGCCGCTCGGCGAAGCTCTCGACCGTCTGGCCGAACTCGGCGTGAAAGTCCTCGTCGAGGACGTATCGACCGCCGCGAGCCAACCGCAGAACCTCGGGATCTCGGCCGTGGCGCCTTCGACGCGCGTGCTCGGCCCCATGATCCCGACCGATGTGCGCGTCGAAGTGCGCAACTTCGGCCCCGAAACGAAGAGCGGCGTGCGCGTCGCGCTGGAGGTCGACGGCGAGCGTCGCCCCGCGCAGATCGTCGACATCCCGGCTCGCGGCCGCACCGAAGCCGTGTTCGCCGTGTCCTTCCCCCGCGCGGGCGAGCACACGCTGCTCGCCCGGATCGAAGACGGCGACAAGCTGCCGCTCGACAACACGCGCGCTCACGTGATCCACGTTCCGCCGCCGGCGCGCGTGTTGCTCGTGAACGGCGCGCCGGGTGCCGTCATCGAGGAAGACGAGGTCGGCTACTTGCGCGCCGTCCTCGAACCGCCGCTCGACGACGGCGGCGGGATCGGCATCGCCTCGCCCTTCGAGCCGCGCACGATCCCGCCCGAGGACCTCGGCACGACGGCCGGCGATCCGGCGGCGTATGACGTGATCTGGCTCGCGAACGTCGAGAGCCTCCCGGCCGCAGCCGTGGATCGGCTCGAACCGTGGGTCGCTGCCGGGGGTGCCCTCGTCGTGAGCCTCGGCGACCGCGTCGACGCCGCGAGCTGGAACGCACGGATGTGGCGCGCGGACGGCAGCGGACTGCTCCCGGCCGAGATCGGCGCGCGTGTCGCCGTCCGCGAGCGATCCGCGAGCTGGCACCGCGTCAAGTCCTTCGCGCTCGATCATCCGGCGCTCGCGTTCTTCGCCGACGAGCGCTTCCAGCCGCTCCTCACCGAAGTCCCCGTGCACGAGTTCTTCGCCACGCGGCTCGTGCCCGGCGCGAAGTCGCTGGCGGTGCTCGACGACGACGGATCGAACGCGCTACTCGTCGAGCGTGCTTACGACCGCGGTCGCGTGCTCCTGTGGACGTCCTCGATCGATCCGGCTTGGACGCGCATGCCGCAATCGCCGGCGACGCTCGTGCCACTCGTGCACGAACTCCTGCGCTACGCGCGCGCTCTCGACGAGGAGCCGCGCAATTTGCCCGTCGGCGCGCCCCTCGGAGCGGAAGTCGCGACTTTTCCGCGCGGAATGAGCGTTGTCCGACCCGACGGCTCGAAAAAGCCGCTCGATGGCGAGGCCCAGTCGACGCCCGGCAATCGTTGGAGGTTGCCCTCGGTGCCCGGCCGCGAAACCGAGGCGAGCGGGCTGTACTCGATCCAGACGGAGGGCGCCGGCGTCCTCGCGTTCGCGCTGGTGATCGATCCACTCGAAGGTGATCTCGATCGACTGAGCCTGGACGAGGTCGGCGGCATCCACCCGGCGCTCGTGGCCGTCCGCAACGAAGGTTCGTCCAACGATGCAGCCGGCGCCGAAGCGCCCCGTCGCGGCGAATTGTGGCGACCGATCGCGGCGCTGTGCTTGGCCTTCCTCGTCTTCGAATCCCTCTTCGGCGCGTGGATCGGTCGTCGTCGGAGGGTACGCGCGTGATCGGCCTCCTCACTCTGCTGGAACCCGAGTCCGGCACCGGCGTGCGCGAGACGTTCCGACTCCTCGACATCCCCGAAGCGTGGATCGTCGTCCTCGTCGTGCTGCCTCTGTGCGCGCTCGTCGCGTGGCTCGCGTACCGCAGCGAGGATCTCGCACCGGGTCCGCGCGCGATGCTCGTCGTCCTCCGCTTCCTGGCACTCGTGCTCTTGGCCGCGGTGCTCGCGCGGCCCGTGTTCGTCGAACGCCGCGAGGAAGTGCGACCCGCCGAAGTCGTCGTCCTCCTCGACGATTCCGCCAGCATGAGCCGCAAGGACGCGTATGCCGCGGATGAGGGGACGCGCGAAGCGTTGAACGATCTCGCCGGCCGGCAGCCCGCCGACGTGCAACGCGTCGAGATCGCGCGCAAGGCGTATGCCGACGTCATGGCACCGCTCCTCGCGAAGGGCGGTTATGTCCCGCGCGTGCTGCGCTTCGCCGAGAGCGTCGAGCCGCTCCCGACACTCGAGAATCTCGCTGCACGCGGCCGCGCAACGCACCTCGGCGACGCCTTGCAGTCGGCGCTCGCGATGCACCGCGGACGACATGTCACGGACGTCGTCATCCTGTCCGACGGACGCAGCACGGGCGGCATCTCCCCTCTCGAGGCGGCGCGCTCCGCCGCTGCCGCTGGAATCCCGGTGCACACGGTCGTCGTCGGCGATGCGCGTCCGGAGAAGAACCTGATCGTAGAGCTCGCCGAGGCGCCGACCAGCGTCCTCGAGGGTGACGAGATCGCGATCGCCGTGCGCGTCGTGGGCCGCGGGCTCGAAACAGGCGCGAAAGTCCGCGTCATCCTCGAAGAACTGGCGCGCGGAGATGGAGGCGGCGCGCCGCGCCCGCTCGTCGAAGAGGACGTGTCGGCCGACGACAGCGGTGCGCGCGTCGTCCTGGTCGCGCCGCCCGAAGCGCTCGAGCCGGGTGGGACGGAACGGCGTTTCCGCGTGCGTGTTCCGCCGCGCAACGACGAGTCGCTGCGCGACGACAACCAGATCGAGGTCAGCGTGCACGTCGCGCCCGAGAAGGTGCGCGTGCTCTACGTCGAGGGGTACCCGCGCTGGGAGTACCGCTATCTGAAAAACCTGCTCCTGCGGGCCGACGAGAACCTCGAAGTCCAGTGCTACTTGCTCTCCGCGACGCCGGACTTCCTGCAGGAGGCGACGCGATCTCTCGGCCCGCTCCAAGAGGTCCCGACGAGCCGCAAGGATCTCCTCGAGCGCTACGACGTCGTGATCCTCGGCGACGTGAACCCCTACGAGATCTCGCCCGATCCAGCGCGTTGCGAGGAGTTCTTGGCTTCCTTACGCGAGTTCGTCGAGCGCGGTGGCGGCCTCATCGTGCAGGCCGGCGAGAACGACGCGCCGCGCGCGTTCGCGGGGACTTCGCTCGAAGAACTCCTGCCGGTGGTGCTCGAATCGAGCGGCGCATCGAACGCGCTCGCCGACACGACGCGCGAGTTCCGCCCGCGACTCGAGGACGCCGCGCTGCCCCACGAGATCGTGCGTCTCGCGCCCGATCCGGCCGTGAACCGCGCGCTGTGGGAAGACGAAGGCGGACTGCGCGGCTTCTATTGGTTCCACCCCATCGCGCGGTCGAAGCCCGGCGCCCAAGTGTTGTTGCGCCATCCCGACGCGGAGAACCGTCACGGTCGGATTCCGTTGCTCGTCGCGGGCTACTTCCCGGCCGGGCGTACGCTGTACCTCGGTGTCGACGCGACGTGGTCATGGCGCTATCGCTTCGGTGATCGCTACCACGAACGCTTCTGGCGCAATGCGATCCGCTGGGTCGCATTGGGTCGATTGAAGAGCGGCGACCGTCGCGTGCAGCTCGACGCCGAGCAGTCGAGTTTCGACCTCGACGAACGCATCTCGCTCGAAGCGCGCGTTCTCGACGAGGATTTCCGACCTTCCGAGAAGCCCGCCGTCGAAGCGCGCTTGCAAGATCCCGACGGGAGCGTGAAGCCGTTCACGCTCGTCCGCGTGACGGATCGACCCGGCTTGTACCGCGCCTCGTTCGACGTCGAGCGTCCAGGCGTGTACTCCGCCTGGATCGAGAGCGAGAGCCGTCGTGTCGCGAGCACCGAGTTCGAAGTCGTGCTGCCCTCGCGCGAGAACGCGGATCCGACGCCGGATCCCGAGTCGATGACGGCACTCGCCTCCCTGACGCGCGGTCGCGCCGTGCACGTCGCACGCATCCGCGATCTGGCGCAGGAATTCCCCGGCGGCGAGGAGCATCGCGAACCGATCTCCGCCGAACTGCGCGACGCGTGGGATCGGTTCGGCACCTTGTTCCTCGCACTCGCGATCCTGGCCGTCGAATGGGTGCTGCGCAAGCGGTTCGAGATGGTCTAGGAACCCGAGCCATGACCATCTCCGCCCTTGTTCCGAGTCTGCTCGCCGCCGCGACCTTGGTCGTGACGGTGCGTCAGGACCCGGTCGAGCGGTTCGACGAAACGCCCACGGAAACGCACTCGTTCTCGCTGCCCGACACACGGCTCGTGCGAGCGCTCTACGAGAGCGCCGAGGAACACACGGCTGCTCGACGCTGGCGTGAAGCGCTGACGGACTACCAACGCATCCTCGAGGACCACGCGGGCGACCTCCTGCCCGGCGAGCGTCCGCGGAACACGACCGGACACGTGTCGGACCAACTCGTGCACCCCGGCGCGGCCCAGCGCGTGCGCGACCGTTTGTTCCAACTGCCCATGGAGGCCCGCGCCCTCTACGCCGAGCGCCACGGGCGCGAAGCCCGCGGATCGTTCGAGTCGGCGCGCGCGATCGGCGACGAACGTGGTCTCGTCGAAGTCGCGCGCCGCTGGCCGCTCACTTCGGCGGCTGCATCCGCCTGGTTCACGCTCGGAGATCTCGAACTGGAGGCCGGTCGTTCGGCGCAGTCGGTGCACGCGTGGGCGCGTGGTCTCGCCTTCTTGCTCGGCGATCCTTACGCCGCACCGACGACGGCAGCAGGTTGGGAGGACGCGCGTCGGCGCCTCGAAGGCTTGGGACCGATCCCGGCCGGCGTCGGGCAGCGCATCGACACGGCGCTCCTTTCGGCACGCGGCAATGCGGCGCAGGACGCACCGCGCAGTCGCGCATCGAACGACCAACTGCTCGCGCGCGAGTTGCGCTTGCCCGGGGACGACGAGCGAGCCGGACCTCCGCCCGGGGCGCAGGACGATGCCTGGCCCGAGAACTACCGCCTGCCGTGGCATCCGCTGCAGTCCGCAGCGCGCGGCGACGGCGTCTTCGCGGCGAAGTCCGGCGATCGACTTTTCGTGACGACGGGGCTCCGACTCCTCGCCCTCTCGGCGTTCGGCGGAACGCTGCTCTTCGATTCGGGCGAGCCCGCGGGCTGGGAAAAGCTCGACGAGAAGGATCGCGAGGAGCGCTTCAAGGGCGTCGACGAGGATGCCGTCCTCCTCGCGCCCGCGGTGAACGACGACGTGGCGATCGCCGCGCTCCAAGTGCCCTTCGCCCGCCTGAAGTTCGAGCAGTTCCAGCGCATCGACATCACGCGGCCGATCCCCGAGCGCCGGCTCCACGCCTTCGACGCACGCACGGGTGCGCTGCTGTGGTCGCACGCGCCGCCGCCGAAATGGGACGGAGAAACGGGTGATCTCGCGACGCGCCTCACGTGTGCCGGTCCGCCTGTGATCGCCGACGGGCGAGTGATCGTGCCGCTCGTGCGCATGCAAGGGCGCATCGACCTGCACGTCGCGGCGTTCGACGTGCGCGACGGTTCGCTGGCGTGGTCCACGGCTTTGATCAGCGGCCAGCGAGAGCTCAACATGTTCGGTCGGCCCGAACACGAGTTCTGCGCCCCGCCGGTGCGCGTCGAGGGCGATCGCGTGATCGTCCTCACGCAACTCGGCGCGATCGCTGCCGTGGATCTCTTCCACGGCGGGATCTTGTGGGAGACGCTCTACGACCAGATCGCCTTGCCGCCGACGCAGGATTTCCGCGCACCGACGCGCATCACGCCCTGGCGGAATTGTCCCGCCGTCGTCAGCGACGGAGTCGTCGTCGCCCTGCCGTTCGACAGCGATTCCGCGATCGGACTCGATATCGCGACGGGTGCTGTCGCGTGGCAGTGGCGCTCGGACCGGATTCACGCGCTGGCGAAATCCCCTTCGGGCTCGATCGATCAACTGCTCGGTGCATCGGGCCGCACGGTGTACCTCGGCGGAGATCGCATCGCGGCCCTCGAGTTCGGCGGCGGGTTGCGCTCCTCCGAACGCCCGCGTGTCCGCTGGGCGTGGCCCGACGACGACGAATCGCGCTACCGCGTCGGGCGGCCGGCGCTTCTCGGAGAACGCATCGTCGTTCCGTTCGCCGCGGAACGCGTCGAACTCGCGGTCACGGACGGTCGCGTGCTCGACCGCATCCCCTGGCCCGGCGGCGACGGTGGTGGAAATCTCCTTTCGGTTCCGGGCGAGCTCTACACCTCGAGTCCAACGCATGTGCGGGGGATCTTCGAGTGGACGGCGCTCCTTTCTCGGGCCCGCGAGGAGCTCGCCGCACGTCCGCGTGACGTCGACGCGGCGCTGGGACTCGCGCGACTCCTCTCGGGACGCGCATCCGCGGATTGGGCGCGCGGCGAAGTCGGCCCGGCGCGCACGCGCTACACCGAGGCGCGTGAAGTCCTCGAAGCGGCGCTGGGGAGCGGCCGAGGCACGGATTCCGCAGTCGTCCTCGAACTCGTGACCACACTGCGCGGCGAAGCGCGGGTCCTCGCGCGCCTCGCCGACTCCGAACTCGCACTGGAGCGCCTGCGACGCGCCCGCGAAATCGCCACGACGCCCGCGGCCATTCGCGACACGCTCCTCGATCACATTGCCATTCTTACGGCGCGCGGGGCTGAAGAGCGCGAGGCGATCTTCGCCGCGCTGGCCGATCTCGACCGCACGAGCGGCGCCGATCCGATGATGGTCGAGATCGCCGACGTGCGCGACGACCCGAGTCTCGCGCTGCGCATCGCGCTCGCACCGATCACGCGCTCGGAGGAGAGCACGGATTCGTCGTTCGAGGTTCCGTGCGGCTTGTGGGTCCTCTTCGAGCGCGCATCCGCTCATGCGCTGAGCGGCGACACGGCCGCGGAGTTCGGCGATCTCCACGCGATCCTGGAGCGCTTCGGCGAACTCGAAGTGGCCGGTGTCACGTTCGGCGATCTCGCCACCGAGCGCATTCGCGCTCTTCTCGACGCGGGTCGAACGGCGGGCTACGAGCCTTTCGAAGCACGTGCGCGCGCCAACCTCGAGGCCGCGCGAGCCGCGAAGGACGGCGACGCCTTGGCTCGCGTCGCGCGCGACCATCCGGGTTCGCGTGCCTCGCGCGAAGCGAACGACGCCTTGCTCGCGCTCGGGCTCGAACAGGGAGACCTGGCAGCGGTCGCGCGGATCCTCGCGGGAGAGTTCGCGACCGATGTCCCGTCCGGGGTGCTCGACGATCGCAACGCTCGACTCCTCGTCCACTTGGCCGAGACGGCGCGGCGCGCCGGCAATCGCGCGCTGACCGCGGGATTGCTCGCCAGCCTGGCCGACGCGCGTCCCGATTTCGTCCCCGGTGCCCCAGCGTTCGACGGCCGAACGCTCACGCAGCTGAGCCAGGCCGAACCGCGCTTCCCGATCTGGCCGGGTGTCACGGAAGTCGCCCGTTTCCAAGGTGATTTCCGCGAGCGTGAGGTCTGGCCGGGCGAATTCGAAGTGCTCGGCCTCGTCCTCCCCGAGGCGGCCTCCGGTGAAGCCCCCCCCGGTGCTCCGCGCGAGATCGTCATCCTTCAAGCGACGCCGAGTCGTGACGGTCGCGGCGCGATCGTCCGCCTGCTCGCGTCCGACGAGCCGGCCTCGCCGCGCTGGCTCGCGGAGATCCAAGCCGCCGCTATGCCGCGCCTGTCGGGGCTCGAGCCCTGGTCGCGTCGCGCAGCGTTCGCGCCGGGGCGCGTTGTCCTCGCGTTGCGCGAGGAGATCCGCGCTCTCGACGCGGCGACGGGCGCGGTCACTTGGTCCAAGAACCCCGAAGGAGAATTCGATTCGCTCTCCGTCGACGCGGCCTCGGGGGTGGTCCTCGTATCGATTTCGGCGCGCGGAGAGCGACCGCGGCTCGAGGCCTATGACGCGACGGGTGGCGCACTGTTGTGGCGTAGCGCGATTTCGGAAGGCGGTTTGCACCGTACGCCGCTCGTCTCGGATCGACACGTCGTCCTCCTGCCGGCGTCAGGACAGACGCGCGGTTCCGCGCGCGAACTCTTCACCGGGCGGCTCCTCGCACGGTTCGAACTCCCAGCACCGGCGGTCGGCGCCGTGGATCAGGAAGCATGGGTCGAGCGCGGCCTCGTCGTCGTTCCTTGGTTCAAGGAAATGCGGCTCGCCGAGCGCAATCAGATCGTCGCCTTCGACCTCGAGCGCGGCACGCTGGCTTGGCGTGTGCCGTTCGAAAGTGCTGAAAAACAGATGCTTTCCGGGATCGTGCAGCAAGGTGCACGAACTTGGCTGCGCATCGCGAGCGTTCCGCGCGGCGAGGATCCCGCCCTGCCCACGCCGCGATTGCTCGAACTCGTCGCCGGGATCGGCGCGACCACTCCGCTCGATTCCGTGCGCCTTGGACCCGAGGACGTGATCATCGGATTGTCACGCGACACGCGTGTCCGGCTTCCCGAGGGTCCGCTGCTCGTGCTGTCGCCGCGCGGCGGGCGCGATGGGACGCTGCGCGAGGGTCGCCTGCGCGCGATCGACCCGGAGCGCGGCGAGCTCTGGGTTCAGGGACTCGGGCTTTCGTTCGACGACCTGCGCGTCAGCGGCGTACCCCAAGCGGCGTGGAGCGATTCGACCGTCGTGGTCGCACTGCCCTTGTACGATGGCAAGCAGCGGCCGCCCGAGATGAAGACCCTCATCTCCGTGTACGACCGCGCCACGGGTGCCATCCGCGAGACCCGCAAGGTCGAGCGACTGGACAAGGCCGACCAACCGCGTCTCTTCGCATTCGGCGAAGTGCTCCTGCTGCGTAGGCCGAAGACTTTGGAGATCCTGCGATGACCTTCGTGCTCTCTGCCTTGGCCCTGATGCTCTCCACCTCGGTCGGTGCGAGTGCGCCGCAAGGTCTCGGGCCGCGCGGCGACGACTCCCTCACCATCGTCGTGACGCCGGCGCAGGAAGCAGCTGTCGACAAGGGCCTCGCGTGGCTCGCGCGCACGCAATCTCCCGACGGCAGTTGGGTCGCGAAGATCGGCTACAAGCTGAACAACGGCTACAACTACACGGCCGACGACAAGGGACACCTCGGCGTCACGGCGCTCTCCGGCATGGCGTTCCTCGCCGGAG
>Ga0163149_10003400_pt1 | contig 18165 bp, 16 predicted proteins | sample OliLakLV19MP5G1_FD_148604 | JGI IMG/M metagenome (GOLD analysis project Ga0163149, IMG submission 148604) | Freshwater microbial mat bacterial communities from Lake Vanda, McMurdo Dry Valleys, Antarctica - Oligotrophic Lake LV.19.MP5.G1 | ecosystem: Environmental > Aquatic > Freshwater > Lake >...
GAGGTGGAGATCGAACGGGGAGGCATCTCGGGTATCGGTGTTGGGCTTGCTTGCCCCGACCTTCTGGAACATCTGTCCGGGCCCCTCGAAGATGCGGAAGATCGCTTCGGGGTTGCGGAACATATCCCGGGGGCCCATGAAGCCGGCCATGCTGCGCTTGACGCTCAATACCGCGGCCTCGGTGCTGATGGCGGCGGAACTGCCCTTGCTGTCGGACAGCTGTTTGCCGGCGCGGATAGCGCGGAAGGGGACGTAGTGGGCCAGCACCATGCCGATGGCGGACTCGATCTGGCTGGCGGTTGCGCCCATCATCGCGCCGAAGGCCGCGGCCGAGCCGATGGCGCCGTGGACGACGTGGTCGATCTTGTAGGTTTTCAGGCTGAAGGCTTCGGCGAGCCGGCCGCGGACTTCGTCGAGGAGGATCATGCCGCGGAGGGCGAACGCGCCGTCTCTCCCGCGGAGTTGGGCGGCGGCGAGGGCGACGGGGTAGAAGTCGTTGTGGCCAAATTCGCCGGCGGTCTGGTTGCGGGCGGGGTTGAAGCCGAAGTTGGTGCCGTTGCTGTCCCACTCACGCACCGCCGCTGAATTGGCGACGATGGCCTTCTCGACTTGGACGTCGGTGCGGCCGCCGAAGACGGGGACCCCGGTGCGGACGGTGGAGCCGGGCGGAGCCCAAGGCACGCCCTGCATGGAGCCCATGCCGGAGGTGGGGGTGGCGTATTGCATGGCCTCGTTGCGGAGAAGAACCGGGGCGTTGGTTCCCATGGCGATCGCGGAAAGCCCGCAGAGGCAGGCGTCGGTGTGGAAGAGGTTGGTGCGTTCGAGCACCGAAGCGTCGGGCTCGGCGCGGACGCCGGCCTGGTCGGACATGAAGTCGATGGCGAACTGAGCGATGCCGAGGGCCTGATTGGAGTCGGCGGGGAGGGTTACAACAGCGGCGGGCATGAGGAGATTCTCCGGGAAACAGGAGTGCGGTCGGGAGGGTAGGAAATCCGCCAAGGGGGAACGCAGAAGGGGCGGGCCATGCGCGACGGGCTTGCCCTTTCGGGGAATGGGGCCGAATACTCGGGCCCGATTGTGCGGCTCATTCTGGGGCGAGTTCCGGGATGTGCTTCGTCATGCTGGAGACGTACTTGAAGACGCTGTCGCAGAAGATCATGACGCCGCAGCCGGCGTTTGGGATTGGTTGACGCCCGAGGACGTTGCGGGCACCCTCAAAGATGAGGCCGGAACTGGGCCCGGCGAAGAGGCCTTCGCGACGGCAGAGTTCGAGAGCGGTGGTGTAGGCTTTCTCAAAGTCGATCTCGAGGATTTCATCGATGAGGGCGGGGTCGAACAACTTCGAGACGTGGAGTTCGGAGGTGTTGCGAAGGCCGGGGACGTCGTGGCCCTCGCTGGGCTGCACCGCGAAGACCTTGATATCGGGGTTCTTTGACTTGAGGTAGGTGGCGCAGCCGGTCACGGTTCCGCAGGTGCCGAGCGAAGTGAAGAGGTGCGTGACTTTGCCCCCGGTTTGCCGCCAGATTTCGGGGCCGGTGGTTCGGACGTGGGCTTCGGAGTTGGCGCGGTTCTCGTATTGGTTGGGCATCACGTAGCGCTCGGGGCGGGCCTTGGCGTACGACTTGGCGATGCCGATCGAGCCCTCGCCCATGCCCGGGGAGGGGCACATGGCGTCGTTGATGACGTCCACATCGGCCCCGGCGATTTTCAGGAGCACTTTTTTCTCGTCGGGGACTTTGTTGGGCACGATCGCCCGCATGGAGTAGCCCTTCATGGAGGCGATGGCGGCGAGACTGATGCCGGTGTTTCCGGAGGTGGGTTCGACGAGGCCGCGGGCCGCCGTGAGCTTGCCTTCACTCTCGAGTTGGGCGATGAGGGCGGCTGCCGCGCGGTCCTTCACGCTTCCGAAGGGGTTCATCCACTCCAGTTTCGCAAACAGATCGAATCCGGGGGCGGGGTTCAAGGCGTTGATGCGGACGAGAGGGGAAGGGTTTTCCTCGTTGGGGAGCATCTCCAGCACGGAGTCGTAGACGCGGGTGGCGTGATTCATGCGGGAATCGTAGAGCAGCGAAGCGGGTTTACCGGTCACGCCGGGATGCGTGCTGAGACCCACTCGTCGAGACCGGAATTCCGGGCTGAGTGGGACCGCGCGCGGGCTAACGTTGCGCCACACACATGGCACGAACCCGCATCAAAATTTGTGGAATCCGGGATGACGATGCGTTGGCTGCGGCCGTGGCCGCCGGGGCCGACGCCGTCGGGTTCAACTTTGTGAAATCGTCGGTTCGCTATATCGAGCCTGGGGAGGCCGATCGCCTTGTGCAGATGTTGCCGCCGTTGGTGGTGGGGGTGGGCGTCTATGTCAACCCGGTGTACGACGAGTTTTGCGATATCGAAGAGCAGTGCCCGTTCCTGGCGTTCAGCCAATTGCACGGGAACGAGGGCGTGAAAACGGTCAAGCAGTGCGGTCCGGATGTCATCAAGGCGATCCGGTTTGATGCGGCGACGATCGCGGCGGAACTTTTGGAATGGGCCAAAGTGGAAGAGGTCGCGGCGATCCTGATCGATGGTGGGAATGGCGGCGAGGGGAAGACGGTTGACTGGCAGAAGTTGGCGGACGCGCTGTCGGACAACGAGCTGCCGGTCTTTCTGGCGGGCGGGCTGACCCCGAACAATGTGGGCGAAGCGATCCGGATCGTGCGGCCCTACGCGGTGGATGTGGCGAGCGGGGTCGAGAGTGACCCGGGGGTCAAGGACGCCGAGTTGATCGAGGCGTTCTGCAAGGCGGTGCGCGAGGCGGATGCTGCGGGAGATGAGTAAAGGCGGCGGGTCAGGGCGCTGGGGCGTGCCGGGATTCCATCAGAAGTCACACGACCCAACTCGAGAGGAGGCCGACGGAGCGATGTATTCGAGCGTGAACCCCAAGAAGCGCGGCGACCTGAACCTGGCCCATTCGGGCGACCCCGACGATGCGTTCATGTGGTGGCCGATCACCGGCAAGGTGGGGCCGGACGGGGTGCCGTGGAAGGGCGATGATGCGAAGGCGGTGATCGATTGCGGGCGGTTCACGTTCAAGGCGATTCCCGGTGATATCGAGGAGTTCAATCGGAGAGCAGCGGCCTACGGCGACTTGGATATCACGGCGTTGAGCGTGCGGACGTGGCCGGAAGTTCGGCAACGCTACGCGATGACGGCGTGTGGCGGGTCGTTTGGGGAGGGGTACGGGCCCAAGGTGGTGGCGAAGAACGACCGGTACGACATCGAGGGTGCGGAGAGTTTGAGGGATGAAGCGTTCAAGGTCGCGATCCCCGGGAAGCGCACGACGGCATTCTTGGTGTTGAGTCTGCTCATCGGGAAGACGTCGATGTTCCGCAAGGAGCGGTTTATCGAGATGCCGTTTGACCGGATCATCCCGGCGGTGGTGAGCGGCGAGGTGGATGCCGGGTTGGTGATCCACGAGGGGCAGACGTCGTTCGCGGATGCGGACCTCAAGCAGGTGATCGACCTGGGGTCGTGGTGGAAGCAGACGCGGAACTTGCCGTTGCCACTGGGGATCAACGCGATCCGGCGGGACTTCGATGGGCGGTTCGGAGATGGGTCGCAGGCGGAAGTTCTTGGGCTATTACGGAAATCGATCGATTACGCGTTGGCACATCGGTCGGAATCGATCCACTACACGTTGCCGTACGCGGTCGAGAACGCGCGGCGGAGCGGGACGCAGGTGCCGACGATCGAAGGAGTGGATGCGTACGTGTCGATGTATGTGACGAAACTGACGATCGACATGGGTGACGCGGGGCGTAATGCGATTCAGAAACTCTTGAACGAGGGGCACGCGGCGGGGTTGTGTGACCACCCGGGCGACGTGGAGGCGGTTTGAGGGGGAGAAGGTGTTCGGAATCAGGCACCAGGCATCGGGCACTCGGCTTTAGGCATTGGGCATTGGGCATTGGGCATTGGGCATCGGGCATCGGGCACTACGGGACAAGGACGTACTTTATGCTTACTTTTTTTGACCATCGGCGCGTCGATTGAGACTTCCCATGCCGCGTCTACCCATTGAACATGCCACGACCACGACTGTGCGGATGAACGGGCGGGAACTTCTGGCGTTCGGCGGGTGCAACTACATCGGGCTGGCCCACGAGCCGGAGGTTCATGCAGCGCTGGTGGCGGCACTGGCGGAGTACGGGATCAGCACGACCGCGAGCCGCGAAACCACGGGGAATACGCGGGTTCATGAGGAGCTGGAGGCCGCGCTGGCGGCCTTCACAGGGCAGGAGGCCGCGATCCTGTCGGCCGAGGGCTACACGGCGAATTTCGCGGCGTGTCAGGGGCTGGCCGACACATGCCGCGTGGCCCTGATTGATTCGCACGCTCACCGGAGCCTGCGGAACGCGGCCACCGCGGCCGGGATGTTCGTCTTTGAATACGAGCACCTGAACGCCAATTCGGCGGCGTGGCTCGCGAGACAGAATGCGGATGCGGGCGTGGCGATTATGACCGACAGCGTCTTCGCGGCGGACGGCGCCGTGGCCCCCTTGCGAGAGTTGCTGGGTGTGCTGCCGGATGCGCGGTCGGCGTTGGTCATCGACGATTGCCACGGCTTTGCGGTCTTGGGGCCCCGGGGTGAGGGGGCCATCCGGCATTTCGGGCTGGACGACGAGCGGGTGGTCATGACGACGACGCTTGCCAAAGGCTTGGGGTGCTACGGCGGCGCGGTGTTGGGGCGGCGCGGGCTGGTTCAGAAGGTTCAGGATAATGCCTGGGTGTATCGCAGCAGCACGCCGGTGCCGCCTCCCCTCGCCGCGGCCGCGCTGGCGGCGGTGGGCGTTATGGAGCGTGGGGGCGTTGAGCGCGTGGCGCGGCTCCGCGCCAACGTCGAGCGAGTATCGGCCGGCCTGAGGCGGCTGGGCCTCTTGGGGACACGGAGCGCCGACGTGCCGATCCCGATTTTCACGTTCTGGTTTGAGCCGGGCGCGGCGATGCAGACGGTCTACGAGCGTTTGCTGGAAGCGGGCGTGCTGGCGCCGCTGATCGCCTACCCGGGTGGACCGACCGAGCATTACTTTCGAGTGGTGGTGAACGCGATGCACACGGAAGCGGACGTCGAACGCTTATTGAGTGCGTTGCGGGCGGCGGTGTGACGCTCGAACGTCCGCGCGTCTAAAAAAAGGGCCAAGCGTTCAAACGGTCAAACGGCCAACAGGGATGCCCGACGCGGGGAGAGTCCTACACCAAGCGGCGCTCGGTAAAACGGCCGTGGCTCAGGGCCCCGACCGGCCGGTGATCGCGGACAACAGGGACGCCGCGAACAAGGGTGGTATGGGCGAAGCCGGCCAAATTCATTCCGGTGTATGGGGACCAGTCGCACCGGGACTGGAGTTTTTCGGGCGAGATTGTGACGCGGTATTCGGGGTCGATGAGCGCCAGGTCGGCGTGCAGCCCGGGCCGGATGTCGCCCTTGATATGGCCTAGGCCCATGACGCCGGCGGGCGTGCTTGAAAGGAGCGACACGAGTTGGTTGAGCGTGAGGCGGCCGGATTCGACGCCGAGGGTGTAGAGAAGGGGGAGGAGCGTATCGAGTCCGGGGAGGCCCATTGGGATCTTGGTCCAGTCACCGTAACCGCCTTGGGCATCCTCCACGAACCACATACCTTTTTGGGAGCGAGTGAAGGAACAGGTATCGGTGGAAACCACACTTACTTCGCGGCAGAGTCCCTGCCAAAGGCGTTCGATATCGGTGCGGGATTTGACCTGCGGGCAGCAGGCGAAAAGGTGGCCGTCGGGATTGGCGAAGACCGAGTCGTCGAGGCAGAGGTATTGGGCGCACGTCTCGGCGAGGACCGGGACGCCGCGCTTTCGGGCGGCGGCGACAAGATCGGCGCCTTCGGCGGTGGACATGTGGACGATGTAGAGCCGGCCGCCAGTAACCGAGCACCAGTGGATGGCCCGTTCGATGGCTTCGGCTTCGATGAAGTTCGGGCGGGTGATGGGGTGGAGGCGTGCCCCGTGCTCCCGCATCAGTTCCGGGTGGTGGTGGCGGCGGATGAGTTCGTCGAGCACTTTGCTGGATTCGGCGTGGACGAGCAACATGCCGTTGAGATCGGCCATCATCTCGAGAGTTCGGAACATGCGTCCGTCGTCGGAGTTCCAGCCCTCGGATTCGTAGATCATGAACTCCTTGAAGGTGGGGAGGCCCTGCCGGATCATGGTGCCGATTTCTTCGAGGTGCTCGTCCCGCGTGATCGCCATGTGCCAGGAAAAATCCACCAGGCTGCGGTTCCGCGCTTTCTGGAGCCACGTCTCGTGAGCGTCCCGCAGCGTGCCGCCAGAAGCGGGGATCGCGAAGTCGATCAGCGTGGTGATTCCCCCGCACGCCGCCGCCCGCGAGCCCGACTCAAAGTCGTCGCACGAAACGGTTCCGCAAAACGGGAGTTCCAGGTGCACATGCACGTCGATCGCTCCCGGCAGAACGTGCATCCCGCTCGCGTCGATGGTCTCCTGCCCGCTCAACGTGTCGGGGGCGGCGAGCTCACGGATCAGGCCGGATGCAATGCCGATGTCGCCGACGGTGGTGGTGGTGGCGGTGGTGATGGAGCCGTTGCGGATAACGAGGTCGAACATCGCCGGGAAAGTAGGCATCGACAGGGCCCCGGGCCGCGTGTGCGGAATGGAGCACGTCCCCCCGCGAGTTTGTGCGTCAAGAATGGCTGGATGTGGACAGCGGGGGCCATCTGTGAACGCGTACGACGCGCCCTGCAAGCGCACGAGGACGCCCTCCGGCTGGAACAGGCCGTGAAGGGGCTCGATGCGCTCTCCGAGGTCGCTCTGCACGCGGTGTTGGCGAGCGGTTTGGCGAGTGACGCGTCGGTGGTCCTCCGCGAGGTTCCGTATCCGGGGAAATCGGCGGCGGGGACCTTGCGACGCGAGCGCGATCGGTGTGACCTGGTGTTGTTGCCGCAGGGAGAAACCCGGCTGATCGACCCATTGGTCGAAGCGAACACCCGTGCCAGTGCGGTGGGGACGCTCTTCGCGGACTTGGTGGGGCCGGCCGAACCGGGTGTGCTGCCGGAAGCGGCGTACTGGCTGGAAACCAAGGTGGTCGGTCAGATGACGATCACCAGCGGATGGCCGGGACCTAACCGGGCGTACGCGTCGGAATTGGTGCGGTCGATCACGATCGATCTGCGGAAGTTGGCCTCGCAACCGGGCATCGAGCACGGGGCGTTGCTGCTTGTGGTATTCACCGACTGTCAGCACACGGCGGAACACGACGTCGTGACCGCGTTGGAGCGTTGTGCAGGGCAGGGTGTGCCGATGCGAACGCCCGAGATTATGCACTTCCCCATGGTTGAGCGGATGGGGAACGCGAATTGCACGGTGACGGTGGTGCCGCGACGAGGGGATTGAAGGTCGCGAAAGGGACTGATCGCGGTGGGCAGACGCGGAACGAGCGCTGGGATGCGGGGCCGCGATTGGCTACGAATTGGTAGCGGAGGGGATGCCGGCCGAGATGTCCTCGATCGCGTCCGCGGCGAGCACGCGGGCGTTGAAGCCTTGAAATTGCGAGACGATGTTCTGGAGCGAAGCGATTTGCTCACGCTGGCGCTCGGGGCTCGCCAGGATGCGCAGGGCCTCGGCGGCGATGGGTTCCCCGCCGCCCCAGTGCGGGATGAACTCGGGCACGATGCGCTTGGAAGCGATGACGTTGGGGAGAGAGAAGAGTTTGGTGGCGAGGATGGCCCGGACGAAGATGAAGAAGAACGGGTTGGTTTTCTTGTAGAGCACGATCATCGGCTTGAGCTGCCGGGTGACCTGCAGGGTAACGGTGCCGCTTTTGACGAGCGCGATATCGCACCAGTGGATGATGGCGTCGGTTTCCTGAACAGCAATCAAGAGGCCATCGGGCCACCCGCCTTCCAAACGGGCGAGATCCTTCAGGAGGTTGGCGACGTTAGGGCTGGTCGCGGCCACGACACCCTTCGCGCTGGGGTGTTGCTTACGGATGGCGGCGAAGGCCTCGAGCAGCACCGGGAAGTGGCGATGGAGTTCATCGGGTCTGGAGCCGGGCATCAGGGCGATGCGCGGATGGCCATCGCCGAACGGCATCGCCCGTCGCGCGAGGTCAGCCTTCTCGACCGGCTGGTCGAAGAGGACATGACCGATGAACTTGGCAGGAACGCGGCGGCGTTCGAAGAACCGCTGCTCAAAGGGAAGGAGGCAGAGGACCATGTCCGTTCGGTCGCGGAGTTTATCGATCCGCCAGCGACCCCACGCCCAAATTTGCGGGGCGACGAGGTGGACCACTTTGATGCGGTGCTTTTTCGCGATTTTGCAGAGCGGGAAGTTGGCCCCGGGCGAATCGACGGGAATGTGAACGGCCACGGGGTTGAGGGTCATCCACTTATCGACGTCGGCGTTGATGCGCCGGTGCTCCTGGATTTTGGCCAGGCCCGGCAGCCCCATGACGGCGTCTTCGCCGGTCCGCCGGATGAGGATGGCGCCGGCCTTTTCCATGCGCGGGCCGCCCCAAGCGAAGATCGGACGGTTGGGATTGCGGCGCTTCAGTTCGGCGATCACGCCCGCGGCGTGGTCATCGCCGCTGGGCTCAAAGGCCGTGAAGAGGAGCGGAGCGTTGGGGTCGAAGGGGCGGGGCACGCGGCGTGAGGGTAGTAGCGGGGAAGAAGTCACCGGGAGTCACGGGAAGTTAACCAGGGTCGGCGGACTTTTCGAAGCCCGCGTCAAAGGCCCGGGCGCTGGGCTCAAAGTCGAGGCCGCGCAGGAACTCACAGGCTTCTCGGGCACCGTGTTCACGGTCCATGCCCGAATCCTCCCATTCGACGCTGAGGGGGCCGGTGTACCGGATGCGGTTGAGCGCTCGGATGATTTCCTCAAAATTGACCTCGCCGCGACCGGGTGAGCGGAAATCCCAGCCCCGGCGGTGGTCTCCGAACGAGAGGTGGGAGCCGAGGATAGAGGAATCGCCGTCGGGGGTGCGGATTGCGTCTTTGATGTGGCAGTGGTAGATGCGGTCGGGGAACGCGCTGATGAAGCGGACGGGGTCGATCCCTTGCCAGATGAGGTGTGAGGGATCAAAGTTGAAGCCGAAGGCGGGTCGGTGATTGACGGCGGCGAGCGCTCGGCGAGCGGTGTGGATGTCATAGGCGATTTCGGTCGGGTGGACTTCGAGGGCAAAGCGGACGCCGCAGCGGTCGAACTCGTCCAGAACCGGGTTCCAACGGTCGGCGAAGTCCTGAAATCCGGCGTCGGCATCCGCCGGTGAGGTGGGCGGGAAGAAGTAGAGCATGTGCCAGATGGACGAGCCGGTGAAACCGTTGACGACCGGCACGGAGAGAGCCTGCGCGGCACGGGCGGTCGCCATCATTTCGTCCGCAGCGCGGCGGCGGACACCCTCGGGCGAACCGTCTCCCCAGATGCGGGGAGGGAGGATGGCCTTGTGGCGGTGGTCGATGAGGTCGCAGACGGCTTGGCCGACGAGATGATTGCTGATCGCGAAAACCTTGAGGCTGTGCCGTGCGAGGAGGTCGTGGCGAGACGTGCAATAGGTGGGGTCGGCGTTCGCCCGGTCCACCTCAAAGTGATCGCCCCAACAGGCGAGTTCGAGGCCGTCGTAGCCCCACGAGGCGGCCCACTTGGCGACCGTTTCGAGGGGGAGGTCGGCCCATTGGCCGGTGAAAAGGGTTTTGGGGCGCATGGGGGCAAGATAGCAGATGGCCGAGGGCAAAGCACCGATCGGAATGGGTGGGGGGGTTCCAGAAAAGGAAGGCATCGAGACCGGAAGCATCACGGCAATCGGCGCAGCGCGGCGGGGCATGACCCCCTGTCGAGGTTTTGGTATAGTGATCGCACCCCGACGGTGGGCGGTCGCTAGGAAGGCGGCCGGCGCGGCGATCGGGTACCGAGGGCTACTGCATTATGACGCCGAATGGATCGGGTGGTGGAACCGTGGCGCGACTCTCGCTCATGATGTTCTTCCAGTTTTTCGTGTGGGGGGCGTGGTTTGTCACTCTGGGCCCGTTCATGGCGGCCCGGGGTCAGGCACCGGCGATGATCGGGAACGCGTACACCACCGCTCCCATAGGGGCCATTCTGGCGCCGATTTTCCTCGGCATGGTGGCGGATCGGTTTTTCGCGACGCAGCGAGTGCTGGGGATACTCCACCTTCTGGGTGGGATGCTTTTGCTGGCGGCCCCGAGCGTGGCCCCTGCTGACGGGGCCGCCTCCGCGTGGCCTTTCATAGGCGTCCTGCTGCTGCACATGCTCTGCTACATGCCGACGCTGGGCCTTTCCAACTCACTCGCGTTCCACAACATGACGAACCCCGAGAAGCAGTTTCCGCCGGTGCGGGTGCTGGGGACGATCGGATGGATCGTGGCGGGCTTTGTGGTGGGGATGGTCGCGAGCAAGATGACGCCGGAAGGTGCGGTGGGGGAGGCGGCCTCGCCCCCGCACTTCTTCTACGTCGCGGGCGGGGCGGGCATTCTGCTGGGCCTGTACAGCATGACCTTGCCGCACACTCCGCCCCCCGCAAAGGGAAAGCCGTTCCGCGTCGCCGATGCGCTCGGGCTGGACGCCCTCAGGATGCTGAAAGACCGCAACTTTGCGGTTTTCTGCGTCTGCTCGTTCCTTCTGTGCATCCCGCTCGCGGCCTACTACGCCTTCGGAGCGGACTACGTCGGCCGCATCGGATTCGACAAGGAAAAGGTGCCCGTGACGATGTCGTACGGGCAGATGTCAGAGATTGGATTCATGCTGGTGATGCCGCTCCTGTTCGGACGGTTGGGCGTCAAGTGGATGCTGGTCGTAGGGATGCTGGCTTGGGTGATCCGTTACGGACTCTTCGGCGCGGCGTGGGGCGAGGCGGGTACGGACAATGCCAAATGGCTTGTGCTCGGAGGGATTCTGCTGCACGGCATCTGCTACGACTTCTTCTTTGTCACGGGACAGATTTACGTGGACAAGCGATGTTCGCCCGAAATTCGGGGGCAGGCCCAGGGATTGCTGGTCTTGCTTACGCAGGGGCTGGGAATGCTCGTGGGCAATCAGGTTTTCCCGAGACTTGTGACCTATTTCACCGGGCCGACGACCGGAGAAGGGCCGGGGCCGGTGGATTGGAAAATGGTGTGGTTCATCCCGGCCGGGTTCGCGGCGCTGATCATGGTCGTCTTTGTGGCGCTGTTCAGGCCGGCACGACCGAGCGTGGACTGATCTCAGCCTCGAGCGGCAATCTGATCGCGGTCGGTTGGGAGAATGGTTCACGACCGGTGCGAAACCCGATTGACGACGGCAATTGGTGCGGGGGTGGACCGCTTGGGGCCGGCGCATCGAGTATCCTTTACCGGCTCGCGGGTGCAACGGACCTTTATAGGAGTTTTTAGTTATGGCGAATAAGAAAACTTCGGCCGCGAACGGCGCGACACGGCGGTCGTTTCTCACGACTGCCGCGGCAGGGGTCGGGGCATCGGTGTTGCTGGGTCGGCCGGCGATGACGCGGGCGACCGTGCCCTTCCAGCCCGACCAGCCGGAAATCACGCCGCCCGGCGACGACGCCAAAACGTTGAAGATCGGCGTGATCGGTCTGGGCGGCCCGGGTGGCTGTGCAATGGGCCTGAATCACTGTTTGTCGTTCATTGAACTGGCAAAGCAAGGCCGGGAGAAATGCGAGATCACGGCGATCTGCGATCTGAACGATCTTTTCCTGGAGAACGGTCAGAAGGAAATCGACGCCGCCCAGGGCGGTAAGGTTCACACCTTCCGCAACCACAAGGAACTCCTCGCCCTTGCCGATCTCGACGGCGTGCTGGTGGCGGTGCCCGAGCACGCACACGCCGCCATCGGCATCGACACGCTGGAGGCCCGCAAAGATCTCTACCTCGAGAAGCCGATGACGCTGAATCTCGAGCAGGCCATCCCGCTGTACGAAACGGCGAACCGCCTCGCGGTTATCGCGCAGGTCGGCACGCAGATGACACGCCTTCCGAAGTATCTGGCGGCCCGCCAGTTGATCAAGTCGGGTGCCATCGGAACTCCGACGTTCAGCCAGACCTCGTACTGCCGGAACAGCAAAAATGGCGAATGGCACTACACCGTGGACAAGCGGTGGAAGCCCGGCGAAAACCTCGACTGGGAGACCTGGTGCGAGCCTCTCGAGCCCGCCGCGTGGGACCCGAAGATCTACTACCAGTGGCGGCGGTACAGGAAGTACAGCACCGGCATCATCGGCGACCTCCTCGTCCACGTCATGACGCCGATGATGATGGCGCTCGACCAGGGTTGGCCCACGCGGGTCGTCGCCACCGGGGCCCATCACTCCGACAAGGCGATGGAGAATCACGACAACATCAATATTGCCGTGCAGTTTGAGACCGGACACCAGATGATGGTGGCGGGGTCAACCTGCAACGAGAACGGGCTGGAGACGCTGATCCGCGGCACGCAGGGCAACCTCTACCTCAATAGCGCACACTGCGTTCTGCGCCCGGAGCGGATCTGGGCGGAGGACGTTGAAGAGCAGACCATCCAGTGCCCCGACATCGGCAACGATCAGGACGTTCATCGCCTCGGCTGGCTGCACAGCATCCGCACCCGCGAGCGTCCGGAGAGCAGCGTCGAATTGGGAATGAAGGTGATGGTCGTGGTCGACCTCGCCACCCGCTCGATGTGGGAAGGCAAGGCGTTCTCGTTCGATCCGCTGAAAATGAAGGTATCCGCGGTCTGAGCGGGATGTGGAATGTGTTCAATCGTTTGGAGGCGGCCGGGATCGACCGGCCGCCTCTGTTTGCGCTTGAGGCTATGGGAACTCGGTTCGAGTTGCTCCTCCCCGGGATATCGGACGATCGGGCCCGCCCGATCTCCGAGGCTGTCTTTGACGTCGTGCTCCAGTGGCACAATGCCCTGAACGCCTTCTCGGCTTCCAGTTTCGTCGGGCGATTCAATTGCGCGCGTTCGGGGGAATGGGTCCGCATCGACCGGGAGATTTGGGCGTTTCTGGAATATTGCCGACGCGTGTGGAAACGTTCGGAGGGATCGTTCGACCCCGCGTTGGGCGCGCCCCTGCGATCGTGGCGACAGGGAGCGCCGCCGGCTGCCGGCGAGACCGCGCGGGGGTTCCAACACGTTCTCTGGAATGACGAAGACATGGCGGTGGGTCGCTCGATCGCGATCGAACTTGACTTTGGATCCGTCGCGAAGGGATGGGCGATCGACCGGGCCACCGACCTTCTTCGAGAACTCGGGGTCCGTGAGGCTTTCTTGCACGGGGGCACCAGCACCGCATCCGGGATCGGTGTGGGCCCGATGGGAAACGGGTGGCACATCCAGGCGGTTCCGGACCTGCACGGACCGGTCATTCGGTTGATCGACTCTGCGATGTCCGTCTCCAGCCCCCGGGGGCGTAGTTCTGCTGATGGTTCACACCACGTGATCGACCCGCGCACTGGCGCGAGTGCGCGATGCCCGCGCTGGGCGGTTTGCGCGGCACCATCCGCAGCGGATTCCGACGCATGGTCTACGGTTGGGCTGGTGTTGGGAGGGGCCGCGAGCCCGCCCGAAGGCGTTATGATTCAATTGGATTCAACGGACTGGGTTTGAACTGACGCGTGGGCACCACGGGAACAGCACATGACGAACGGGATGTCGGATCGGCGGGAGTTTCTGATGCAGGCGGCCGGGGGCATGGCCGCGATCGGGCTTTTCCCGAGCCTGTTGCCCGCAGCGCCCATGGTGGCCGCCGGGCGAAAGGCACCGCTGCAGGTGGCCTTGATCGGCGCTGGTCGGCAGGGCCGGGCCGCACTGGGTGAGCTGGCGAAGTTTGAGGCTGTTCGCATCGCCGCGGTGTGCGATACCGACCCTTCGCGGCTTGAGAGCGGTGTCAAGAAGACGAAAGACGCGGCCGGGTTCGCCGACCATCGCGCCTTGTTGGACGGTGCCGGCAACGTCGAAGCCGTGATCATCGCGACCCCGACCCATCTGCATAAGCAGATCGTGCTCGACGCGGTGCAGGCCGGAAAGCACGTGTACTTGGAAGCCCCGATCGCGCATACGCCCGAGGATTGTGCGGCGATTGCCGCGGCGGCCCGCGATTATAAAAAGGTGTTCGCGGTCGGTCTCGAAGGCCGCTCCAACCCGGTCTATGCGCTCGCTCGATCATTCTTCCGCGCGGGCGGGCTCGAGGCGCTCGTTTCCATGCGGGCCCAGGCGTTCCAGAAGACCAGTTGGAAAACGCCCGCAAGCGACCCCGCCCGCGAGAAAGCACTCAATTGGCGGCTCGATAAAGACGTTTCGACGGGCTTGCTGGGCGAACTCGGCACCCATCAGATCGACGTGATGCGATACTTTGCGGATGTCGAGCCCAGGAGCGTCATGGGCCTCGGCGCGGTGCGGATGCACAAGGACGGGCGCCAAGTCGCCGACACCGCCTCGTGCTTCGTTACGATGTCGAACGGTCAGGTGCTCTCCTACGAAGCGTCGCTGGGCAACTCCTTTGGCGGACGGTTCGAGGTCTTCAACACGACCGCCGCGGCATTCAAACTGGCGTGGACGCACGGCTGGATGTTCAAGGAAGCGGACGCCGCGACGCAGGGGTGGGAGGTCTACGCGAACCGCCAGCGATTCCACAACGACGAGGGCATTACCCTGATCGCGGATGCAACGAAACTCGCGAGCCAGGGCAAACTCAAGGACGGTGTGGGCCTCCCGTTCACGTCCCTGTATTACGCCCTCGCGGACTTTGTCAAGAGCATCGCCGAGGACAAGCCGGTCGCCGCGACCGCCGAGGACGGTCTGAGGGCCAGCGTCGCGGGGATCCTGGCGAACCGGGCCGTCGTCAACGGGGGCGTGGTCGAGATCGGGGAGCCCGCGTAAATGGCGAAAGATGGACCGCCGATGGTGGTCGAAGCACTGAAACGAACCGCCGTCGGCGGCGTCTCGTGGCCACTCCTGCGCGAGCTTCCGTGGCTCGCGCGGCTCGGCGTGTTTGCGTTGATGGTGCTGGTGGTGGGTGGATTGGCCGCCTCCGGGGCTCACCTTTTTTATCACGATCAGAATCGCGACGAGCAACCGGGCCTGACGACCACCGATATCAAGGGCGTCTACCACGGGGTGAACGCGACCGCGCCGATGCTTGCGAGTTTGCGGGCCGGGCACCCCGAGACGCTCGATCCAAAGGATCGGGAGACATTGGTCAAGTGGCTCGAAGGAACCCGCATCGCGGAGGACTATGACAATCTCGACCTGGGCGATTCGGCGCCCGGGGAATTGATCGCCGCGAACTGCGTGTCGTGCCATTCGTTCAAGGCCACCGCAAGCGACGCGTTTCCCGAGTTGCCCCTCGACCGCTGGGACGACGTGAAAAACGTCTCGTTCAGCAAGGACATCCGGCCCAACGACGTCAAAATTCTCGCCGCGTCAACCCACACGCACGCCCTGAGCCTGGCGACCCTTGCCGCCATGGTCTCGTTGCTCATGCTGATGACGACGTGGAATCGCGCCTGGGTGAGCCTGTTGGTGGGCGTGATGGGAGTCGCGCTGCTGGCCGACATGGCGGCCTGGTGGGTGACGCGGTGGTACGAAGCCGGGGCCTACGCCATTATCGTGTTTGGCGCTGCGTATGTGGTTTCGATCGGAATTGGATGTCTTCTGGTGATGCTGGAGTTGTTGAAGCGGTCTCGCTGACGCGGATCGGTTTTGCGTCAGACCGGTTCTGCGTCAGACCTGTTCCAGGAACCGGATGTCGTTGGCGAACATCAGCCGGATGTCGGGGATTCCGTACTTCCCCATCGCCAGCCGTTCGACGCCGAAGCCGAACGCGAATCCTGTCCATTCTTCCGGGTCGACGCCGCACGCCTCGAAGACGTTGGGATCCACCATGCCGCAACCGCCCAGTTCCATCCAGCGTTCCGGCAGGTCGGGGCGTAACTGAACCTTGATCTCAAACTGCGCGGACGGCTCTGTGAACGGATAGAACGTCGGCGTGAAGCGGATCTCGGCGTTCTTGCCGAAGTACGCGCGGATGAAGTGAAAGAGCGTCGTCTTGAGGTCGCTCATGTTGACGCCGCGATCGACGTAGAGCCCCTCGATCTGGTGGAACATGAAACTGTGGGTGGCGTCGACGGTGTCGGGGCGATAGACGCGGCCCGGCGCGACGATGCGGATCGGTTCGCGGAGCGTGCCCCCGCCGCGCTTCACCATTTCCTCCATGACCCTCACCTGCACCGTGCTCGTCTGGCTGCGCAGCATGCGAGGGCTGGCGACTTTCGCCGGATCATCGACATAGAAATTGTCGCTCGGGTCGCGAGCCGGATGGCCCGGCGGGATATTCAGTTTCACGAAATTGTGGTCGTCGTCTTCAAGTTCCGGGCCATCCGCAACATCGAAGCCCATGCGGGCGAAGACGGCCACCAGTTCATCACGAACGCGGGTGATGATGTGACGTTTGCCAGGTCCGAAACTGGTCACCAGCCCCGGCTCGGTGACGTCGATCAGTTCTTCGACCTTGGGTGCGGTCCCGATCTGACTTTTCTTCGCCGCGAACGCACTCTCAAGTGTCGACCGCACCTCGTTGAGTTTGGCACCAACCGCCGGCTTCTGGTCTTTCGGCACGTCCTTGAACGAGCCGAGCACGGCTTTGACCGAACCGCTTGGTCCCAAGGTGGCGAGCCGCCAGGCTTCCAAGGCTTCGGCGTCCGCCGCCACGGCGAGCGTCGCGAGTGCTGTGGACTGGAGTTGATCGAGGGTGTCGAGCATAAAACGAAACGGCCCCGCATCCCGCGGGGCCGCTCAACTGGGGAGAGCCTCATGATTCATGAGGCCGTTGGACGCGATCGTAGCAAACGCGATTTTTCCGGGTGACGAAAATCTGGCACGGGGTGTCAAGTTTGCTTGACTTCAAACAGATGTCCAGTATACTTGACACGTTGTTCAAGTTTCTTGTCATTTGTTCCCGAGAGTTAAAGGAAATTCCCATGCTGCCATCGTTTGAGGAAAAGAGCGTCTGGATTCAGTTGATCAGCTTGGTCGTGGGCCTCGCCCTCTATTCCATCGTGTCCGGGGCGATGATGGCGAACGGAATCACGGAACCGGCGCCGTACGTACCGGTTTTCATATCGGCGGTGATTGTGCTGGTGGTGGTGCTGGGGTTGGGGCACGCGCTCGCCGCACTCACCGGCAAACCGGAACGGTCTGATGAGCGTGACCGGCTGATCGGGTGGCGGGCGGAGAGCAATTCTTCGTGGTTGCTGGCGGTGGGCGTCTTCGGCGGGATCACGGCCCTGCTCTTCAAGGTCGAGGCGGTGTGGGTGGCCCACCTGCTGCTGGCATCAATGTTCGTGAGCGACGGGCTGAAATTGACCCTGAAGCTCGTCTACTACAGGCGCGGCGTATGACTCTCCCCGGCGACGTGCCTCATCGGGCCGAGGTGGTTTCCGGCCCGGCGTCCTACGCCACCAGAGTGCGCAATCACATCCGCACGCTGCGATTCCTGGCCGACGAAATGACGCAGCAGGCCCTCGCGGACCAGATTGGGGTGAGCCGTCAGACCCTGAACGCGATCGAGGGAGGGAAGTACTCACCGTCACTCGAAGTAGCCTTCAAAATCGCGCGCGTGTTCGGAAAGCCGCTGGGCGAGGTGTTCGAACTCGCGGCCGATTAAGCCCCGCGGTGGGTGCGGGGAAGATTCGCGGTCAGGTTTCGTCGCGCTGTTTCCATCAGCAGCGTTCGTCCCGCCGGGAGAAGAACAAGGGAAGATCGTCTGAGTCGGCGGTGCAGACTGTGCACTGCATCCTCATCTGGACCGACCGGGGGCAGCGGTCGCCGCGCCGGATGCCGGCCGTCCTCACTCACGATTCGGGGTGCGACCCCGGACGGCCATGCACGCGGCTGCGGCCCGCTTCGTGCCGTGGAGCGATGTCGGACCGAAGCGCACCTTCATGCAGCCCGTGCACCACTACCGCCGATGCTGATCGCATGACGATCCGGATTTCTGCGTGCGGCAACAGCCGCCAGGCCTTCCGCACCGGGTTTAACCCGATCGATGGGGAGGCACCGCAGCGCACACCCCGTAAAAGGCGTTTGCGGGGACGGTGACTGCACTTCAAGTACACGTCCGTGACTCCCGATAGTTCTGGCGAGACATTCATCCACAAT